>JAABUJ010000070.1_pt1 | contig 231095 bp, 226 predicted proteins | sample 5559131 | NCBI WGS metagenome assembly JAABUJ01 (sample SAMN10711875, study PRJNA513366) | rock metagenome | isolation source: Antarctica rocks | place: Antarctica: Victoria Land, Mt New Zealand nord | collected 2016-01-07
GCGCGGCGGGCGGCGCGGCCGCGCCCGCGGCCGGCGCGCCGGGCGCGCCGCCCGGCGCCGCGGCGGCGGCGGGGCCCGCCGCCGGCGCCGGCGCGGCGCCGCTCGGCGGCGGCGGCGGCGCGCGCGTCGGCGCCCGCGTCGGCGGCACGCGGCGGCGCGCGCTGCAGCAGGCGCCGCCGGCGGGCGGCCAGGAGCGCTATTTGGCGCGCGCGGCGGCGTACCAGCCGCCGCCCGCGCTCCCGGCCGACGACGCAATCGACAACTTCCAGGCGGCGCCGCCTGTGCCGGCCGCCGCCGCCCCGCCTTTCCCGTCCGCCGCGGCACCCGCGCCGGGGCCGGGCGCGCCCGGCGTGTTCGCGGTCGGCTTTGCGACGCCGCCGCCGGCGGGCGTCGGGCGGCGCGGCGGCGTGAATCCCGGCGTGAACCCCGCCGCTCAGCTCGGCAACACGCTGGACAACCAGACGCTGAGCCCCGCGGCGGCCGCGGCGGCCGCAGGCGCGGGCGCGGGCGGCGCGGCGCTGGCCGCCGTCGCGCCGCGCTGGCTGGTGCTGGACGCGGCGAGCAGCGACGCGTCCGAGGCCAAGGTGCGCTCGGTTGTGGCGGCCCAAACCCTGAACCCTGGATCAGCACCCCGACGCGCATGAGCAGGCGCCTTTGCCATCGCCTTTGCCATTGATCGACGTGGCTGATAAGGTCTGCTTTGCCATCCAGGGTGCCCGCATGAGCAGGCGCGCCCGCGTATGCAGGCTGTGAGGCCCACATGTCAGGAAGGGGTCGCAGTCGCACAGAGCTCTGCGAGGTCGCCAGTGCGCAAGCGGGCCCCGCTCCCACAGCCTTGCTGTGTGGGCAAGGAGGGGCACAGCTATGACGCGGCGGCCGCGACAGCAGCGGCACGGAGGGCCTGGCTGCGGTGCAGCCGCGCCCGCCCAGCTGGCTCGCCAGCCGACGCACGCTCTCCCGCCCGGGGCATAGGACCGCGGCAGAGCCCCGCTGCTCCCGGCGGTGCTCCCGGCGGTGGGCGGAGTGAGCCCTGACTGGGTGGTCAATGCGGGCAGGCGGGACCTGTTCCCTACCCTCATCATAACCCTAACTGCAGCGCCCGGCGCGCAGGTGGGCGCGGTGAGACCCGGATGGGTGGTCAACGCGGGCGGGCGTGGCCTGTTCCCTAACCCTATTCTTATTCCTCACCGCCGCGCGGGGCGCGCAGGTGGGCGCCGTGAGCCCCGACTGGGTGGTCAACGCGGGCGGGCGCGGCCTGTTCCGCGCGCTCTACGCGGGCGGCCGCTACGAGCTGCTGGAGGCTGCGCTCGCGTCGGTCGCGTCGGACCCGCTCAGCGACGTGCTGGCCGCGCACGCGTTCGTGGACGACGCGCTGACGCTGTCGCTGGCGGGGCGCCTGGCGCCGGCGACCGCGCTGCGGGCGCGCCCTGGAAACCCTGAAATAACACCCCCTGACTTAGAGGTGATGATGCGGCGCCGCCGCTGCAGCGCCGGCGGCCGCGCTGCGGGCACGCCCTGACATAAAACACACCCAGAGCTACCGGGTATGCGGCGGCGCTGCCAATGCAGCCCCGGCGGGCGCGCTGCGGGTGCTGCCCGCACCTTGGAGTTGTGCTGGTTGACAGCAGGCGGTCGAGCCACCCCCTTTGGTCCAGGGCTGTGGCGGTGGTCGCCGGTCCCTAGGGCGCCGAGGCGCCCGCCCGTGCAACGAAGCTCTTGCAGCTGTGCACCACAGTGCCTGATCAGCACACAGCACAGCACCGGCGGGGAGGATGCGCACCGCGGGCGGCATCGGCGGCAGAAGTGCCGAACAGGGGGTGCGAGCTGGGCGCGGGCGCGCGCGCGGCAGGTGGCGCAGGCGGCCGCCAACGCGCCCGCGGCGGCCGACGGCGTCGGCCAGTACCTGCTGCTGCTGCCGGTCGTGGAGGCGCTGGGCGAGTACGAGCGCCTGCTCGGGAGGTGCAGGGCCCTAAACCCTGAACCCTATATAACACATGCCACAGGGCTGTGTTCAGTATCGTTTGCTGTGCAGCCTGATGCCGCTGCTAGCGGTCGGGCGCCGGGGCGCCGCAGCGGCCGCCCGGGCCGCTGCCGGCGCCGCCATCACCCCGCCTCGCCGCAGGCTCGCAGCGGCTGACCCGCCGTGCGCGCGCGCGCAGCGCCGGCAACGCCACGTGCCTGGCGGCGCTGCGAAACTTCACGACAACGCTGCTAGCGCCGCACACCGCGCGGCTGCTCGCCGGGCTGAACGGCACGGCCGCGCCGCGGGCGTCCAGCGCCGCTGGGGGCGAGCTCTCGTCCGCCTTCCTGGGCCGCCTGTCCAAGGCGCGACTGGGGCGCCGCAGGGGCTGGCTGTCGCTGGTCCTGATTGGCTAGGGTTGCAGCAGCGCAGAGCGGCCGCATGGCATCGGCACACATCCTGCCATGACTGCACTAGTCACGTCTGGATGTGTGGCGCAGCGCAGCAGCAGGGTGCCAGCGTTGAGATGGGTCATTGCAACTTCATACCGCCTGCGGAGCTGATGCGAGCGTGCACACGACGCAACTGCACTGCTACGTTTGTTGTGCACGCGCCCATAAATGTGCAACAAACCGGCCCGGGCTTGACTCGCCCGGCCTGCGACGGCGCAGGGTAATGTGCTGCGCGCGGCAGCGCTGGCGGGCGACCGCGCCGCGGCCGGCGCACTGTGCGCGCTCGTGCGCGCGCACCCGCCCGGCGCCAATAGCACGCTCGACCCCGACTGGCGCGGCGCGGCGTACAGCACCGCGGTCGTGCAGCCGGCGGGCTGCAACCTGGGCAAGGACGGTGTGCGGGCCCGCCGGCCAGTTTGCCTCGGGTAGCACCAAACCTTCTCTGCCCCGCCGCGGCGATGCCGCGGCGGCGCGGCGGCGGCGCCCGCCGACCCGCCCGCTGCGCGCGGCAGGCCGCGCGGACGTCTGGACCGTGATGCGCGGCGTGTGGGAGGCCGGCGGCGACACGGCGGAGGCGCGGCGCGGCCTGTTCGCGCTGCCGTTCATCTCAGGGCCCTCGCTCACCAACGTGCGCCCGGCACCCGGCCCCCTGCCCGCCGCGGCGCGCGCCGGCCCGCATGCGCTGCAGCCTACCGCCGTGCGTGGTTGCGGTCATACATCAGCGCACGCCTGCCAGCCCCGCTCGCCTGCCGCGCCTGCCGCGTCGCACAGCCGGCGGCCGGCAGCTGCACTCCCTGCGCCACGGGCTGATCCCTACGCGCTGGAGGCGATGTGCTGGGCAGGCAGAGCCGCGATCCGCTGCGTGATGTTGGTGATGATGTGAGCAGTTGTGTAATACGCCTCATGCACTTCAAGCGCGTATGTGTCCCGGCATGCACCGCAGCGTATCCAGCTGCAGGCGTATCCAGCTGCGGCACTGCAGCGCGCGCCAGCCCGGCGCACGCGGAGGCATTGGGGGCTCCACACGGAACACGTGCCAGACGCCTCATTGCGCGCGCGCAGCAACTGCTGGACATGGTGACCGGCCTGCGCAACGCGAGCGTGCGGCCGGTGACCGAGATGGACGACCGCCTGGCGCTCGTGCGCGCGGCCAACCGCGACGCGTTCGGGCTGGTTTTCCAGTACTTCCGCGGCCAGTGGGAGGCCATCCTGGGCCGCTTCGGGCCGGCGGGCGCCGGCGCGCTGCTGGAGCAGGTGCCGCCCAGGACCCTGCCGCTACCCTGCTGCAGTCGAGCCTGGCTGCCGCCACCTCGCTCGAGCGCATGCCGCTGTCTCTGGGTGTGGCGCGCGGCCGCGCTGCCGCTCTCCACGGCAGCGCCCGCGCGGCGCAGGCAGCGCATGCGTCGGCGCAGTGGAAGGCCGTGCCGAGCGCCTCACACAAGCCGCCCTCAACTACTGCGCACCCTGCTTTGCACCGTACCTGACCCTAACCCTAACCCTAACCCTTTCTGCACATGCACACGAGCTGCCCCGCCGCCGCGCAGGTGGCGCTGCCGGCGACCGCGGCGCAGCTGGCGACGGCGCGCCGGTTCTTTGACGGCGCGGGCGGCGCGCCGGGCGTGGGCGCGGGCGTGGCTGCGGGCGTGCGCGACCGCGTCGTCGGCCGCGTGCAGGCGCGCCCGCGCCCGGGCGGCGTCCGGGGTGTCCCCCCGACCTGCCTGGCGCGGGTCAGGCTGGCGCGCGGCACGCAAGGGCTTGGGCCGGGCATGGGCCAGAAGCGCGCTGTGGCCGCCATGCCATGCCGGCACCTTGGCGCAAATCGCGCTTGATGACGCATGCATGGATCGCGCTTGATGTCGAGGGGGGGAGCAGACGCGCGCTGCGGCGCTGGGTTCGGGCCTTGCGTGCCAACGCGTGACATGGCGCGGGGCCGCGCAGGCCGAGATGGCGTGGCTGCAGCGCTACCAGGGGCCGCTCTGCGACTTCCTGGCCGTCAGCCCCAGCAGCGCTCCCTGAGCGCAGGGAGACCTCCCGGACCCGCCCTGGCTTGCGCCCGAGCGGCGCGCTCTTCGGTTTTGGCAGCGGCGCGTATGCATCGCTGCGGCGGGCGCCGCGGCGCTCGGGAGCAGTACGCGGGCCTGCCAGCCTCGCGCAGGGCGGCCTGCTGCACCCATGAGTATGCCAGCGGGGAGGGATGGGTGAGGTGGGTGGGTGTTGGGTCGTGCGTTTTGTCAGGCTGTGCCGGGGTCGTGCATGTGGCCATGCAGAGTGTTGGCAGAGGCTCAAGTAGGGGCGGCCCTCCAGCGCATGTGGCCGCCACTGCTGTTTGCATGGCGCTGCTGCGCCCTAGCACGGATCGCCATGATACGATGGCGATTCTTGGCCCTTTCCTCTTCTGGCGATGGTGGTGTCATGCGAGGTTGCAGAAGTGGCCCCGCATGGCCGCAACATGCCGGCAGGAAGTATGACTAGTGATGACATTAGCAGGAGCTTATGTGCACTGCACTCATTCTATGCTCAATATGCAAAAGAAGTGCGCTGCTTTGTGGGACTGTTGCCAAGTGCTCCTCATCTCTGATTTATGCCTTAGCAGGTCGACATGCGTGTTAGCCAGCGGTGCACCTGGAAGTGCGATGGGCATGGTCCAGCATTCACATGGAGTGTGCCACTCGTGGAGTGTGCCACTGCTCTGTAACTGATGTTGCTGATTTGGGCGTTGGGCGTCAGGAAATAAGCAGTGTGGTGCTTCACAGACTACTGGCCCCTGATGTGGTCATAATTTCAGACTCAGAAAGACTTGCTTACACACTGGAGTCGTCATCCTGTGCCATATTTTGCAGAAACGTCGGTCCATGCCTTGACCGTGTGCATGCGACGCCCAGGCAGAGCAAACGCTAGTGCCGCCCCTTGTGCATGGGCACTACGCAGCACCCCTTGCACATCTACATGCCCGAGCCGCATCCCACGCACTGCAAACAGCGCTTGTTTTACACAGGAGCAAAGAGCAGCCAGCAACAAGTTCTCTCGGTTCCCGCACACGCTTCTTCAAGTATACCAGGCAAACGCATGCTGGAGAGCACCAACAAGGGCCACGCGCACTCACACGCCCGAGTACCCACTGCACCTTCCGCCTCTGCACATCACAAACAGCACGAGGCGCATCCGCCCTCAGCTAGCTGACGCAGAGCTCTTTCGCACGGCAGCGAGTGGGATGACAGCTCTCAGCAGTGCAACAGCCAGCCACGTTCTCTGCAAGCCGCTGCGCAGCGCCTGACACCCTGTCACTGAGATCCCTGGGCACCGGGCGGCCGCTGCCAGCCCGCCGCCAGAGCGCCTACTCGTTGTTGTCATCCATCTCCTCGTCCTCGATCTTTGGTGCCAGGTAGAACCTGCGCATGGACAAGCAGGCGCGCTACAGACCTGTGAGACAGTGCGGTGCGCCCGTGCCCCTCCTGAGTGACACTGACTCACCGACAGGAGCGCCTGAGCCTCTGTTGTCCGTCGTGAGAATGGGGAACCAGCAGGGGTAGCAGTGGCATGGACTTGTACCATGTGCATGAGGCAGTGGAGGCAAGCCCTGCTAGCATCACATCGGCGAGCATCCTGCGGGCTGCACTCTGGCAGGCGTCGCGCAGGCGCTCGCTCCCGGGGAGGAGGATTAGGGCAGGGTACCCTACACCCTACGGCTGGCCGGCCAAGCAAGCATGCGCCGCGGGCGCACGAGATGTGGCCGATGTCGCTGATGCGGTACTCCACCACCACGGGCAGCTCCTTGGACATGGACAGCGTCACCTGCGGAGCATAAGTTTAGGGTTACCATCACCTTGTCAGCGGCGCGCATCCGGCAGGGGCCCACGCAGGGGCGCAGCCGGCCTCCGCTCGCCCCGCGCCAGCCCGCCCGAGGCGAGGCGAGCCCACAGGTGTACCGCGCCAGCGGCCAGCTGCTTGCGGGAGGCACGGCAGCGATGACGTGCTGCGTGCATGCAGGACGCTCGCTCCCACGGCCATGCCAAAGCAGCCAACCTGCCACTCTCAGGCCTCTCTTAAGCAGTGTCCACCAAGGGCCTCGGGCCTCGCATCGCAACGTGCTGCATCAAGCGCTCGGCGCGCAGCGGCAGCCCCGGCGCCGCCCGGCGCCCGCGCGCGCCCGCCGGGCGCCCGGGCCCCGACCCCCCACCCGCCCAGGCCCGGCCGCGCCTGCGGCGAGAGCGGCGTCGCCTTGGCGAACGAGTTGAGGTACCGCAGCGCGAACGTCAGCGCGACCGGCTCCTGCATGTCGATCACCGTGTTGTCCTCCGGCTTGTCCGCGGACGTGCTCTGCCTGCGGCCGGGTGGCCGCGCCTCAGCGCGGCGACGCGACGACTGCGTGGATGTGGCCAGACTGGTGAGTGCCGCTTGCACGGTTCCAGCTTGCCCGCAAACGTGCTCTGCCTGCGGCCCGGCGGCCGCGCCTCAGCGCAGCGGCGGAGGAACCCTGCGCGAATGGAAGACTAGTGAGCGCCGCGCGCGCAAATTAACGCAGCGGGCTGCCCGCAGACCCCTGCGGGCTCATGCTCTGCAGGGCGAGCAGGGTACCCTGCACCGCACTTGGCCCTGAGCAAATAGCTGCGCAAGCGTGTCCAGCAGCGCGAGCGCCCTGGGGCCTTGATCAAGTTGGCTCAGCATGGGTGAGCTGCGCGGCGCCGAGCGGCACGCTCAAGGCACCCGCCGCAGTGCGCGGCGCCGGCGGCATGAGCGCGGGCGCCCGCCGCCTCGGCTGCACGCAGCGGAGGCGCCGCTGCCCCAGAGCGGCCCGCGGACCTGATGGTGATGTTCGCGGAGCCGATGTCGCCGCTCGTGGAGAATTTGACGCCGTCCTTGGTGACCGAGATCAGGACGGTGTCGCCGATGCTCGACAGGTCCCTGCCGCCGCGCCGGCGCGAGCCGGCCTCAGCACGCCGCACGCCGTAGATGCCCGTGCCCGGCTGGCGAGCAGGCGCGCTGCCGCGCGGGGCTGTAGCGGCCAGGCTGGCCAGCCGTATCAGGCCAAAGGTCAGGGCCGGCGCTGCAGGAGCAGACGGTGCTGCCGGCTGCCGGGGCTGCGTCTGCCGCGAGCGCTGCCAGGCAGCGCAGCGCTCTCCTCGGCCGCTCGGCCCCGCGCCGAGGGCGCTCCGGCCCTCTCGCGGGCGACCCGAGCGCGCCACGCCGCACAGCCGCACGCGCAGCACGTGGCTGCCAAAGCGCAGCTTTCTACCTTGCGGAGCGGCGCAGTTGTACCACCAACAGTCAGGCAGGTCGTGCGCAGGTCGTGCACAGCGCGCAAAGCGGCCCCGCTGCGCTTCGCTCCCGCTTCAAACAGCGCCGCCTTTGGGGCCGCGCACAGGCGTGGGGCGCGCACGACGTGGGCACCAGGCGGGCCCCCGGCGCGCACTTGCAGATGCGCTGGAACTCCTGCGCGGGCATCCGCACGGTCGCCGTGTACTCGGTGTCCGGGATGCCCAGCTGCTCGCTGTCAATGTCCATCAGCTTCAGCTCAAAGTCGCTGATGCGCTCCTGGTTCTCGCTCTCGAACATGAACGTGATGGTGTCGCCCTGGTCCTCCGCCTGCGCGCGCGCGCGCGCGTGAGCGCCCGCACCGCTGCCGCAAACGCACGCCTTGCCCTTCAGTGCCCCACTGCTGCAGGCCGCCGCCGCGCGCCGCCCGCATCAGCAGCGCGCAGGTTTAAACAGCGCGCAGGGAAGCAGCGGGACTCGCCGCGCGCGCTCCCCGGGCGGCCCACCTTCATCGTCACAATGTCTTTGTCGTTGGCGCACTTTAGCATCTTGGCCATATTAACCAGGTTCATGCCCATGCTGATGTTGCGGTCGCAGCGGTAGTGGTCGAAGCCGTCGGATCGCAGCATCATGGACACCAGCGACACGTGCGAGGTGTCCATTGCCTGCAGGCCGAAGCCAGTGCTGCTGCAGTCGAAGTTGCCATCGGTGACCAGATCCTTCACGGCGTCCAGCAGCTTCTTGAGCAGGCCGCCCTGGGTCAGCCGCGCCTCAAACATCGTGAGGGGCCGTCGCCTGGCGTGCGCAGGGGCTCTTTTGGCTCCGAGAGGAGGAACAGTTGTGTTTGCGCAAAGCCCTGTTAGGACCTTGGCGCAAGTCTGCTGCTCGCTGCCTCGAGCGCCTTGTTACAGGATAGAGGCTCAAAGGCAACGCACTGCTGACCAGTGCAGCTGATGACAGCCCCTCAACTCTGCCCATGGTGGTCATGCACCATGCGCCGATAAGGTGTTCAGGCGTGCAGGTGGTCCAGCTGCGCCAGCTCAGCCTGCCACGCATGGCGGGCGTGAGGTGGCACAATGCACACCCAAAGCATTACACAGCACCAACACGCTGCGTGGGCATTACCTTGAGCTGCTCCATTTTCAGACCCATGGCGCGTTGCAGCTTGCCACGCTCGCCTTCCGACAAGTCCTGCGGGTGCACGTGCTGTACGAGACCCGTGTCTGACTGCGCACTGCTGGCAGACAGTAAGGGCGCGCCATACCTTGAGCACGGTGTCATACGCAGCAAACGCCTCCGCTACCGCGCCCTTCGCCGTATCCACAGACTCGTTGAAGTACGTGGTTTCGGCGTCCTCCTGCACACGCACGACAGAGCTGAAAGCGCCCGCGGCCAAGAGGGAGGTGATGTGCAAGGATCCGCGGGTTTTTGAGCCCACCTGCGCATAGTCAATCTCCTCCCGCGCCGCCACGAACAGCTCGTTAACGCGGTCGATCTGCGCGCGCGCAAGACAAGCTAGTTCTGTCCAGCGTCAGTGCGCCGACCTCGGCAGCCATGCGTTCCCCATGCAGTCACACCATCCTCACCTCTCGCGCTTTGTCGTCCACGGTTGCGCTGCTGTAGCTGTGCGTGCCCAGGACGCGGCAGCGCACGCAACGGCAGCTCGACTTAGTCGCGCTGCTGTACCGGTGCGTGCCCAGAAGCCGGCAACGCGGGCAGCGGCAGCTTGCGACACAGGCGCGCTGCGGCCACAGGGCATGCTGTACGCCTCGCCCCGCTGCGGCACGTTGCTCAGGAGCGCTGCCCTGTCTCGCTGCTGGCACGGCCGCCCGAGCCGAGCGCGCCGCCGCTGCCTCCGCGCTGCGCACGCCGCCAGGTGCTGGGCAGTCAAAGACAGACGTGAAATCCCTGCGCCCTTCTGCCTGGAAAGTGCGGCCCTCTGCTCCGGCGCTGCGGTCTGCGAGCTGGGCTCTGCGGCGTCCGGGGGTGCTCGCCAGCTCTGACTGGAGCAGGGCTGCGGCCAACTCCCCCTGCAGCCCCACCAGGGCGCGCTTCCGCAACAGCATGCCAGCGAGGAGTCGTGTGAATAAACTGCACCTCCAAATAGAAGGAAACAAGCGCTCAGTGGTTCCACCAGAGCAAAGCTTGAGCCTGATGGCTGTATATAGGGTCTGCGTCCAAGGTTGCCCTGCAGTCGAAAGGGAGGCTGTGCGCTTGGCTGTGCGCTTGGCTGGCGGGGAGGGGCGCCTGGGCCTGGGATGGCAGCAATCCCGAGCAGGGAGGTGACCACTGCGCAGGTGGCCGCCGTCACATTCGGCTTTTACAGCGACGCCGAGGTGCATCGCACCGCTGGGTTTACGAGTAAAGCGCTGCTGCCGCTGCCTATCCTCGCTCAGCTTGTCTATAACAAAAGCGCAATCTTTCTTTGGCTCGTCATCTGCATTTCAATGACGCCGCCCCGCGCGCTTGCAGTCTGCTAACGGGGAGGCCGTGGCCCGCAGGTGCGCAAGCTGAGCGCCAAGCAGATAACCGTGCCGCAGGCCTACGACGCGCTTAAGAATGCGCAGCCGGGCGGGCCGTACGACAAGGCGCTCGGGCCCCTGGAGCAGCATGACAGGTGCAGACCTGATGAGGCGCTTCCAGCCGCAGTGTACACCGCCTGTATCACGCAAGCAGCGGAGGCTGGCATGCAATGAATTTTACTGTGGCGAGCGCACCGCTGGCAGCTTTACGCGGGCGACTCCACCTGCAGCGCTGGAACTCCTCCCCGCACACCTGCCGCCCCTCTGCTGCCTGCATATCTGCTGTCGAGGGTGTGCAGCGGCTGTGCTGTCACTCACGCGCCTATCCCGACTCGAGAGCAGCCGACCGAAACAGCTGCGCGGCTTGAGACCCACTGGCACCCGCCGGCGAGCACCCTGACGGCGTGCCTGCGGCCGCAGCTGCGCGACGTGCGGGCTGCGCTACGTGGCCTGCCCCGGCCACTTCGGGCACGTCGAGCTGGCGGTGCCCGTCTACAACCCGCTCGTCTTCATGTGCGCCCCCGCCCCACCCACGCTGTGCGCCCTGCCATCAGATACTTACTGGAGTCTGCTGCCTGTGCTGATGCTTGTGGAGCAGCTCAGCTGTGTGCTTGGCTGCTCTCACGGCGTGCGCATCGCGCACTTGCTGCTCAAGGTGGACATTTCTGTGTGGAGGTCCGCACTCATTCGAAGCAGGCGAGGAGCCGCAGGCGGGCGTCGCCACACCTGTGTGTCAGCATCAGACATGCTGGCCTGACACGAGCGCGGGCGCCGGCGCGCCGCAGGTCGCTGTTCAAGCTGCTGCGCTTCACCTGCCTGCACTGCTTCAAGCTGAAGCTGAAGCAGTCTGTGGTGCGGCGCCTGGCACGGCTGAGCCTGCCCTTCACGTGGAGTGCAACATTCACGGATTGAACATACGTCCTCGAGAGCACGCATCGTGCGCGCTGCCTGCGGCCATGCATGCGTGCATGCCGAGCAGGGCATTGTGTCGGCACGCACGACTCCGCATTGCCAGCGGCGCCGGCGTGCTTGCCGCAGGGCCGGGATGCTGTGTGTTCAACCCTAACCCTGCTGTCAACCCTAGGCAAGCCCCCGCGCAGGCGGACCTGTACGCGCGGAAGTTTGCGCTGCTGGCGGAGGGGCGCCTGGCGGAGGCGCTGGCGGCGGCCTTCCCCGGCCGCGGCAGGGGCAAGGCTGGCGCGGACGGGGACGGCGGCGGCGGCGCGGCCGAGGACGCGGCCGAGCCCTCGCTGGAGCAGCAGAAGGGTGCGCGCCGGCCGCTGCCTGGTCCCTGTGATGGAGCGAGTACGTTGAATATGGTAGGAAAACCAAGCCAGGTTCCTTGTAATACCTCTACAGATGAGTCGGAGATGGGCAGCTGCTGGCTGCGTTGCAGCTGGGGTCAGGGCAGCGTGAGGAGTGCGCCGGGCTGCGTGACCGCGCATAAGCAGCGGCCCTCCTCTAGAGCCGCTCTGCTTGTGCTCGCATGCTCTGCCCTGCAGGTCTGCGCTTGACCAAGGTCGGTTCGCTGTTCACAACACACGCAGCGCAGTGACAGAGGGTGGCGCGCGCAGCCGCGGCCCAGCTGGCGGCCAAGCTGGCGGCGCTCGACGACGCCGCGGCCAGCAGCAGCAAGGCCGGCGGCGGGCGGGCGCGCCGCGGCGCGGGCGCGCCGCGCGACGGCGCAGCGGCGGCGGCGCGGGCGCCGGGGCTGCGCGCGGCGCGCGGGCCCGAGACGTCGCTGACGGTCGAGGCGACCAAGGCGGCCGTTGGTGCCTTCTTCCGCCAGTGCGCCACGCCCAAGGGGCGCTGCGAGAACTGCGGCGCGTACAACCCGACGCTGCGCAGGCGCGCCCGCCCGCGCCTTGCGTGGTGGGAGTCCCTGCGGGGCTTACAACAGGCCAGGGCACGGCACAGGTGTGCTTTACGTCTGGGCCCATGCCGCGCACGCACGTGTCATGCTGCATGATGGGAGGCCCGTCTCGGGTCAGCGTTCAGGGCTCACCATCTGTGCTGCCGAGCTGAGCATGCGGCGCGAATGCTGCTTTTCTGGGAACCCTGTTGACAGGGGAGCTGATGGCACGTGCGCAGCGCCCCCAAAGCCAGCCCTCCAAGCGGTTGCGCAGCTCACAGGTGCCGGGAGCAGCCTGGGAGTTGCCGCTGAGGGCACGCCCTGCGCCACCACCCGTGCCTCCGGGTTGCGAGCGCTCATGCGCCGCCGCCCCCGCGCAGGGAGGGCTTCAGCAAGATCTTCCAGCAGCCGCTGAGCAGCAAGTCCGCGGCGGAGAACGCCCGGCTGGGCGTGCGCCTGACGAGCGCGCTCACCGTGCCGGCCACGTCGGAGGCGCGCGCGCGCCCTCCTCGGCGCGCTGCGCCTGCGGGCGCTGTGCTGTAGCTCTGAACGGGAGCTACGCATAGGTCTCTTGTCCACGCTTTCATTAGACAAGGCAAGTTTTTTTGTTCAATCTCCGAAACAAGTCTTTCTGGCATGTGCTCACGCCGCGCCGCACACGTGCGCGCGTGCGCGTCACCGAGAGGCAGCATCATCAAACACCGCGCGAGGGGCTTTCCAGCCTGCGGGGTGATCTATCGGTTGCCACAGCGAGCGCTCCGGCGCTAATAGCTGGTCACGACCCGCTGACTGCCCAGTTACGAACCGGAGCAACAGAGCATGGGTATGCACTCACCGCGTCTCCTGGCATGCGCACTGGGCTGGCTGCGCGGTTGCTGCGGAAGACGCGAGGGCGCCCATGACCCCCTGCAGTCAGGGAGGCGCCGCCCTCTCACGTGGAGGGCCACGCGGCACATGCTTGGGACCCGTGTGGCAGACGAGGGCGAGATGCTGGTCAGCTGGCGCGCAGGGCCGCCGCACCAGCGCGGCGGCGCTGCCCGGCCAGCCTGGAGCAGGCAAGCCAGGACCCGGAGAGCAGGCCGCTGACATGAGCTCGGGGCGCTGTGACGCACCGCCTCGCAGCTTAGGGACGGCGGTCTCTGGCGCCCCGCGCGGTCGCCCAGGTTGAGGCGCTGGGGGGCGAGCTGGCAGAGCAGCTGGCGGGCTGGGGCGGCCGTAGGGTTATTTTATGGTAGGCATTCGAGTAGGGTAGGGGCTCTGACGCCCCGCGCGCTTGCCCAGATCGAGGCGCTGGAGGGCGAGCTGGCGGAGCAGCTGGCGCGCGAGGCGGCCGCGGCGCGGCAGCGGCGCCGCGGGCGCGCGCCCGCGGCCGACGGCGCCCGGGGCGCCCGGGGCAAGCGAGGCGGGGCCGGCGAGGCCGGCGCCGCCAGCGGAAAGGAGGAGGACGAGGAGGAGGGAGAGGAAGAGGAGGAGGACGAGGGTGGGGCTGAGTCCGTTGTGGCGCGCCAGGCCGGCCTGGCCGGCGGCGCCGAGGCCGACGGCGCGCCGGACGGCAGGTGCGGCGCCAGGGGCAGGCACGGCCTCGCGGCCACCCGGCGTGGACTGCAGCGTTCGAGCCTGCTGCGTTCCTGGGGCCGGCTGTGCACGCGTCGCCTGCCCATGCGCATTGCTGTGGGGTTGTGGCGGCTTTCAAGGCTGTCAGGACACAAGTTGTGAGTGCGCGCGCGCGCTCTCGCACGACAGCGCGCAAAGAGCGGAGTGACAAGCTGGAGTGCACGCACGACAAGGATACTGTGCGCCTGTTTTCATTACATTGTCACGATGTCACGGAGAAAGGCGGGCGCTGTCTGCCGGCGAGCGAGCAGACCGCGCTGGTCGCGCCGCCTTTTGTCTGCATGCGTTTCCAATGCCAGTTCTGCGTCCGCCTTTGCTGGGACCTCCTCGCTGATGGCTACGAGCTGCGGCGACGCCCTCGGCGTCCATGGTGGGCCGGGCCCGTGCAGGCCCGCCATGGACGCCGGGCACGCGCCGCAGGCCGTAGCCACCGGCGAAGAGGCCCCGGCACAGGCAGAGAGCCAGAGCTGGCACTCGAAATGCTCGCAAACAAAAGGCGGCACGACCTGTGCGGTCTGCTCGCTCGCGGGCAGGCAGCCCCCGCCTTTCTCTGCGACCTAAGCATGCAGTGTCCTCATCGTGCGTACACTGTGACCAGTCTGTTGATGGGAGACGGGCGCCGCACTTACCAATCCCTCTAGCGGCGGGTCAAGCCCCCGTCCGCATCCCGCGCATTGCAAGCGCCCTGCAGCCCCGCGCCCCGCCGCGCGCGCGCAGGCCGCGCTTCATGACCGTGTCGGAGGTGCGCGAGGTCATGCGCCGCATGTGGGCCGCCAACGCGGGCGTGCTCGCGCGCGTGTACCGCGCCGGCGAGCCCAGCCCGGCCGTGCCGCTCGGCGGGCGGCCCGGGCGCGGCGCGCCGGGCGGCGCCCAGTTTGCGCACGCGTTCCACATGTTCTTCCTGACGGTGCTGCCGGTGCCGCCCAACCGCGTGCGGCCGCCCAGCCGCCTGGGCGACGTCGTGTACGAGCACCCGTACAACACGCAGCTGCAGAAGGCGCGCCCGAGGGTTTGTGAGGGCCTGCATGTCTCGCACAGCCTGATCTCCCAAGGGCCAGAAAAGACATGGCCCACCTGTATTTGTACATGAGCCATGTGATATTACCGTCAGTCACTGCGCCTTGTGGTGGCGCGTGTAAAGTTTCCACATGCAGGGATGAAGCGCATTCATGCTGCTGGCAGGCTGTCTGGCGCGGGCCTGCCCGCCACCGGTCATTGCTCGGGCTCAATGGTTGCGTTGGAGCGGCACCCGAGGGCGCGCCGCTCGCCTGCATGCCCGCCTAATGGCCGGCGCGCCGATGCGCAGATCATTGGCCTGAACCTGGACATCGTGAGCCTCAACGCGGCGCACACGGAGGCCGGCGCGGCCGCCGACGCCGCGCCCGCCGACAGCGCGCTGGCCGCCAACCGCGAGCTGCTGCGCCAGGTGCCAGCCAGCGACCCGCCTTTTCTCAGGGGATCGCCCGAGGTGCCTGTCTCATGGTGACGCCTGAGCGCAAGCTCTGTGCATCGCCGCTGTGGGCCTGGTGTGAAGGGTAGTGTAGGGTAAGATTAGATATTGTAGGGTGGGCTTGATTGTGGTGCCGCTGCGTGCCGCCTGTGCGCAAGCTCTGTGCAGGGCCGCTGTGGGCCTGGCATGAGGGGGCTGCCACACTGCAGGCTGGTAGAGACGACATGCAAGTGATATGGCGGATGTGAGCGTTGGCACTGACTCGCCTGAAACACCCACTGGTGCTGACTGTCCCGCTACTCCGCCACACAGGTGGACCTGGGACGCAGCCTCCGGCTATGGCTGGAGCTGCAGGCGGCTGTGAACGCGCTGCTGGACTCCTCGACCGCGCCGGAGGCCGGCGTGCAGGCGCGCGCGCGCCGAGAGGAGCGCTTCGCCTCTGCCCGGAAGCGCGGGCGCTGGAGGAAAAGTTTTTTTTGTTCCACAGCAGCGTGACTGGCGAGCATGCTGACCCACGGTGCCGACCGCGGGCCGGCCTGACGCGGCCCCCGCCCCGGGCGCGCAGGGCATCCGGCAGATGCTGGAGAAGAAGGAGGGCCTGTTCCGCAAGAACATGATGGGCAAGCGCGTCAACTTTGCCGCGCGCTCGGTCATCTCGCCCGACCCCTTCCTGGGCGCGGGCGAGATCGGCGTGCCGCCCTACTTTGCGGCGCGGCTGTCGTTCCCGGAGCGCGTCACGCCCTGGAACGTGGAGGCGCGCCGGCGCCGGCCCGCGCGCGCGCCGACAGGATAGGGTCCAGGGTTAGGGCGTAGAGCCTGCGCTCGGCAGCGCTGCGCTCCAACGTGACGCGGCGCGCGTGTGGCTGCTGTCTGTTGGGGTTTTGCATGTGTGTCCCTTCCTGGTTGCGCGCCAACGTACCCGGACGCGTGCTGTCACACAGGCGCCGCCTGCGCTCCGCGCGGCACACACGCCCTTGCGTGCGCACAGCCGCTGCACCCTTTTGCTGTGTGATGTCAAGCGCCCGCCCTGCCGCCGCGCACACCTGCGAGAGCAGCCGCCCAGGGCGGCCGGCGCGCAGGAGCTGCGCGCGATGGTGCTGCGCGGCGCGCACGAGCACCCGGGCGCGGTGGCCGTGGAGGACGAGAAGGGCGCCGTCGTCAACCTGTCCCGGCTGTCGCTGGAGGCGCGCGCGCGCTGGGCACAGGGACCTACCCTATCCCATGATTCTAAGGCGGAAGTGCTAGCCCTGACTGGGGTAGCAGCAGCAAGGCTGGCAGGCCTTGTGCCGCAGGCTGGAGCAATGCTGGGGCTTTCTGGAGGGTGCGAGCGTGAGCCGGGGCTCGTGTGCGCTGCGCATCGTGTTGCTGGTGAGGTGGGTGATGCTTTGGAGAACAGGATGCCCCTTGGCAGCGCGCACTCGAGGCCGGGAAAGGCGCGTGGCCACGCGCGCACGTATCTCAGGCGGATGCGCGCAGCACGTGTCCGCCAGTCACGCACGAAGATATGCAGCACGCGTCAGTCAGCGCCGGGCCGGCGCGCCCCGCAGAAGCGCGAGGCGGTGGCGAAGCAGCTGGCGGCGCGCGCGGGCGCGGGCCGCGGCGCGCCCGGCGACGCGGGCGCGGGCCGGCGGCGCGCCGGCGGCGGCGTCGGCGGCGGCGGGCGCGGCAAGATCGTGTACCGCCACCTCCGCGACGGCGACCTGCTGCTCACCAACCGGCAGCCCACGCTGCACAAGCCCGGGCTCATGGCGCACCGCGCGCGCGTGCTCAAGGCGCGCCCTCCCCTGAGAAGCAGCTCCTAGCTCTGGGCGGCCCGAAGCTCGCCCTGCACATGTGCAGGAGCAGCGGTGTTGTCGCCGGCAGGGCGGAAAATGGATAGGCGTCACCGGGCGAGCCACACAAAGTGTGGCACTAGGTAGTACCTGCCCCATCTTCTGCCTTGCCGGCAGAGGCGGCGGGGCCCGCCGCGCCCGCGCGCGCGCAGGGCGAGCTTCGGCCACATCTAAGCTCTGGGCAGCACCGGGGAAGCCACATGTGCACTGCACACAGTGCTACCGGTCTCCCTGTGCCTTGCCAGCAAGGGCGGCGGGACCCGCTGGGGTAGAGAGGGTTTAGCAGGGTATGATAGGGTTAAGGTATAGCACCTCCGTGCTCCTTACCTGATCGTGCGTGCGCGCAGGGCGAGCGCACGATCCGCATGCACTACGCCAACTGCGCGACATTCAACGCGGACTTTGACGGCGACGAGATCAACCTCCACCTGCCGCAGGCGCGCTGTCCCCGCCGGCCCCGGCGCGGCTAGGGTCAGGGTATGGCCATGCCTGAGGCGTCGCCCCAAGCTCGGTACCAGCCCATGCGGGTCGTCATCATCCATGCCGTCCTGTGGTTTGGTCAGCAAAATGATGAGGCGCGGGGCGGGCCTTGTTTGAGTGGGGTTCCGGGCCGCCAGTGAGGCATGCCCTCGACTTACTTTATGTGCCCGATACAGTCAGCGTCAGGCGCTGCGTGCGTGCGGCCTGCCGCATGGTGCGCCAAACCTGCCGCATGACGCGCCAAGCCTGCCGCCCGGGTGAAACCCTGACCCGGTGCGGCAGGACCACCTGGGCCGCGCGGAGGGCTACGGCATCGTGCACGCGGACGAGCAGTACATCGTGCCCACCGACGGCAAGCCCATCCGCGGTCTGATTCAGGTGGGGCTGCGCCGCTTCATACAGGGTTTGGGCGAGCTCGTCCGTGGGGCTGCGCAGCTCTGTGCAGGGTTTTTGGCGAGCCCGTGCGTGGGCTGATCCAGGTCGGGCTGGGCAGCTTCGTGCAGGGTTTCGGCGAGCCCGTGCGCGGGCTAGTCTCGGTGGGGCTGGGCGGCTCTGTGCCGGGTTCTGGTGAGCCTGTGCGCGGGCTGATACAGTTGGGGCTGGACGGCTGCATGCAGGGTTTCGGCAAGCCCGTTCCGCAGGGTGCTTCAGGTGGCGCTGGGCCTTCGCAGTGCCGCGGGCCGCAGTGTTCTGCCATCCATGCCAGTGTCAGTGCGGCAACTCACAGGCTGATGAGCGCAGCGTGCGTGCTGGCAAGGACCAGCTCTCTCGCCGCGGCTCGACAAGTGCTCTTGACATGCGGGCCGCTCAGCACCTGCGAGTCGTGCATGGACACATGCACTGCTTCCCTTCTTTCCGGGGTGTACAGCACCTGCGGGACGCGGGCGCACATGCGGGCTGCCGCAGCGCGCGGCTCTATGCCTGTACCCGAAGCTTATACCTAAGCATATGCCCTGCGGCGCGCGCAGGACCACGTGGTTGCGGGCACGCTGCTGACCGCGCGCGGCACCTTCCTGACGCGGCCGGAGGCGACGCAGCTGCTGTACGCGTGCTGCTCGCCCACGCGCCCGGGCCTGGTGGACGAGCGCAACCTGGGCCTGCCGCCGCCGGCCATGCGCAAGCCGCGCCTGCTCTGGACCGGCAAGCAGGCGCGCGTGCTCCTCGCCGGCAGGCGCCCACACTATTCGACTTCACGCTGCTACGCTCTGGAAAGGCGGACGTGTACTGCCAGAGCACTCTCTCGGAGTGCATGCGGAGCCGCCGACACTGACAGCGCCTGCCACGGTGCCACTTGCGTTACCTTCTCGCAGCGGCGTCATGGACGCGCTTCTGAAGCAGAGCCGTGGAATTGCGCTGGCGCGGCGCGCGTCTGCCTCGCCTTTTGAACAGTCCCTAAGCGAGGGGTGACGCGCGCGCTCAGGTGATCACGGCAGTGCTGGCCTTCCTGACGCGCGGCATGCCGCCGCTTGCGCTCAACGCGCCGACCAAGACGCCGGCCGACTACTGGAGCGCCGGCGGCGCCGCGGAGCTGCGCTGGCGCGGGCGCGCCGAGCCGGTCGCCTTCCCCAAGTCGGCTGACGGCGAACTGACCGTGCTGTCAGGCGAGCTGCTGACCGGCGTGGCCGACAAGGCCGTGTACGCCAAGTTTGGCCTCGTGCACGCCGTGCAGGCGCGGCCCGGGCCGCGCGCGCTCCCGGGCAGGGCGGGCGCAGCAGCGTGTCATGGTCCGAAGTGCTTGCGCGAGCCTGCAGGCACCAACGCGCTTATGTGTGTTTTTTGCGGAAGGGCCTACACAGTAGCAATCCTTCCCACTCAAATGCTGGGCGGCACGCACTCGCTGTAATGTTGTTTTCCGCCATCATGGGCAGGAGCGAGCCCCTTGCACGCAATTGTTCTGGAAAATACATGGGATAAAGATTTCAGGCGGCTCTGTTCAGCAGCAGTTTCTCTGGGGTCTCGCACATAGTTCGCGCAAGGGTCGGCTGTTCTGGCAACCGAGAGAGTCATCCATGCTTGGGCATCTGCCAGTGCGCATCATCGCCAAGCTACGCTCAGTGCAGCTGCGGCGTGTGTATTAGCGGAACGTTGATATGAGGATGAGCGTGCCTGTGCGCCCCGCAGGAGCTGTACGGCAACGCGATTGCGGGCCGCCTGATCAGCGTGTTCAGCCGCCTGTTCACGCACTACCTGCAGGCGCGGCCCGCGCCTCAGATATGCGCGCGGTCTGCGGCACGAGGCGTGGCTGCCTGCTTGTGCCGCCGTCACCAACACCGCGCTGGCCTCCCCAAGAGTCTGCATCAGAATCCTGCCAAGGAGATTTGACTACTGCGTTCATGTATTGCATGGCTGCATTGTTGGCACGCCGCAAGTGCTGGAAGAATGATAAGAAAAAGCTTTCAAAGTGTTTAGTTCTGTTCACTAGGCAGCGTGTGCAGCATGGCAACAATGGCAGGTACAGCATGCAGAGCAAAGGTTGGATCAGCCCGTTTGGTGCTTGCTACAGACGCCTGTGCAAGGAATCGACAGGGAAGGCTGTGCATGTGTGACTGGCAGCAGCACTCAGCAGGTGCGGGGCTTCACGTGCGGCTACGACGACCTGCTGCTGGTGCGCGACGCGGAGGCGGCGCGCGGCGCGCTGCTGGCGCGCGCGGAGGGCGCCGCAGTGGCCGCCAGCGCGCGCTATGCCGGCGTCGAGCTGCCGGCCGGGTACGCGGAGGGCGAAGTGGAGGTGCGATTGGGCTCTTTCCAGTGTGCAGAAATCTGGTCGTAGGTTATGAGGCATCTGATACAGAGCAGGCAGCGTGACCAGCCGTGCAATGAGCAGAGAGGGCAGCCCTCGGTACACAGGCAGGCACGCAGCCGGCAGCCGTTGTTTGATAATGCTCTTCCTTGTCGGTACTGGGCGCGTTGATCAGCTCAACACCTCAAGTGCAAGGGGCTGCCGTGGGAAAGCTGTCTATTCATGCGTGTGAAGCCTACCTGGCACCACAGGTAGGGCACTGTTGCACGAACCAAAGACGCAGAGGCGTAGTGCCTGGCTGCACGGTTGTTCACCGCGGCAAGCGCGAAGCAAAGGCACGCGCTTGCGCTGCATGGGCTGCAGAGGCAGCCCTTGCGCGGCGGCCCTTTCTGTGATGCGGTGGTGATAGCGCTGTGCATGAGCGCAGGCGGCAAGGGCCGGAAGGGTGAGGCGCCGGTGCAGGAGGCGCAGGCGGCCCTGCATGGCAGGATGTGATGAGAGCGCTGTGCATGGGCGCAGGCCGCCAAGGCCCGGGAGGCGCAGGCGCTGGTGCAGGAGGCGCTGGCGGCGCGGTACCGCTCCGGCGCGGATGCAGGTGCGCGCGCGCTGCGAGCCCGGGGCACCCGGGGGATACGCACTAGCGCAAACCGAGGCGGCTGGGCGCTGCTGATTGCGGCGCGCGCGAGCCGCGGCGACACGGGGCGGTGCCGCTGCGGGGTGCCGGGTTGCGTTGGCCACCCCGGGCGGGATGCGCGCTGGGGCGCAGGACGCAACAGGAACTAATGCGTCACTTCAACACTGCGTCGGTGCTATATCTGCATGCGTGTCCTCTTCACGACCACGGCCGTTCAATCACACTTGCACTGCTTGCTGCATGCCCTAACTCAGATTAAAGAACCCATGGCTCATCGCGCGCGCCCGCAGGCCCGGCGCACGACGCGGCGGTGACCGCGGCGCTGCACCCGCTGGGCTCGGACGTGGTCAAGGCGTGCCTGCCGCGCGGGCAGGCCAAGCCCTTCCCGCTCAACGGCCTGTCGCTGATGACGGTCACCGGCGCCAAGGGCTCCGGCGTCAACTTCAGCCAGATCTCCGCGCTGCTGGGCCAGCAGGCGCGCGCTGCGACCCCGCCGCCTAACAGAGCCCCAGATATTCGCGCTGCTGGGCCAGCAGGCGCGCGCTGCGACCCCGCAGCTTGACATTCTCAAACGGGGCTTTACAAGGGCATGACCAGGCTGTGCTGTCGTCGGCCACCGCTGTGCTGCCTGCGCGCTCCCAATGCCTGTGCCTTTTGGTCCTCCTGTCTAACCGCTGCTGAAGGAGAGCAGTGCATTCTGCACATGGCTCTTGCTCGGCTGCGCCAGCCCCCTGTATGCAGACAATATGCTTGTCTGCAGGTTGCTAATATAAAAGTGTAACAAGGACATCTGGCGCCAGGCTACAACGGTGCGGCAACGCGGTGCACGGTGTCGCAGAGGGTCGGAACCCTGACCCTACCTCTGCGTGCCGGCGAGCGCAGGAGCTGGAGGGCCGCCGCGTGCCGCGAATGGCGTCCGGGCGCACGCTGCCGTGCTTCACGCCGTTCGACCCGGGCGCGCGCTCGGGCGGCTTCATCGCCGACCGCTTCCTGACCGGCCTGCGGCCCCAGGCGCGCCCGCCACGCAGAGTTAGGGGTTTCACTCTGTCTCCGATCTGCTCTGTTGATGTGCAAATCGCAGGATGCGCTTATGAGCAACGTCCCAAACCAAGCACGCGCTCTGTTTGCCTGGTACTGAGCCGGGCGCGGCCGCGCGTTCGCGCAAGAGTACTACTTCCATGGCATATGGCCGGGCGCGAGGGCCTGGTGGATGGGGACTTTTTGTACAATCCTAAACCTAACCCTTCTCCTGCGCGGCCGCAGGAGTACTACTTCCACTGCATGGCCGGTCGCGAGGGTCTGGTGGACACCACGGTGAAGACCAGCCGCAGCGGCTACCTGCAGCGCTGCCTGGTCAAGAACCTGGAGCCGCTGCGCTGCCACTACGACGGCACCGTGCGCGACGACACCGACGCGTGCGGGCCCTGGCGCCCCGGGGCGCCTTGCGCTCCTGCCTGAGCCAGTGCGGTCTGCCTGACATGGTGCTGAATTAAAGTTATACTTTTGCCGAAGAAAGCGACTACACTGCTTTGATAGTCGAGCCAGCCGCGACGGGCGCGTGCAGGGTGCAGGTGTCAAGGGCCGCGGCAGGGCATGAGCCTGACGCACTGGTGCATGCTTAACCATTCCAAACCCTAATGCTCGAAATCAGCGGGCCCCACGGTGACCCCCCGGGGCTCCCGCCGTGCGGCGGCAGGTCCGTCGTGCAGTTTGCGTACGGCGAGGACGGCGTGGACGTGCTGGCCACGCCGTTCCTGACGCGCTTCGGCTTCCTGGCGGCCAACGCGGGCCGCTTCGCGCAGCGCCTGGACCTGCCGGCGGCGCTGGCGGCCTCCCGCACCGCCGGCCTGGAGGCCACCGAGGCGCGCGCCGCCAAGCTGAGCCGGTGCGCACGCGCATGCGCCACGACTTCTTAACAATGTATGTCAAAGTTTATAATGCAGCGCGGGTGGCCTGTCCTCGTGGTGCGTCTCTCGGTCTTTTTTAAGGCGCCGGCTCGTTGCCCGCTGGCGCGGGACCCACGGAAAGCAGGGCCCGCGGCGGCCACAGGCGCGCGGCGCGCCGCAGGCGCCGCCAGAAGCGGCTAGCGCGCGGGGAGGCGGCCGCGGCCGCGGCGGAGCCCCCGCTGGGCGCGCTGCTGCCGCCCACGGCGCTGGGCGTCATCTCGGAGGCGTTCGGCGACGCGCTGGCGACCTTCGTGCGCGACAACCCGGACGGGGTCCTGTCCGCGCGCGGCAAGCGGGTGTGCCGCCGCAGCAGTGCCGCGCCGCCGTCGCCCCGGCACCTCGCACGCCCAGCTGTGCCAAGATTTCAAGGGTCTCTGCTTGTAGTGAACATGCAGACAACGTTTTGCCCCATTCAGGCCTTGGTGGGCCCGGGCGCGGCGCATCTGCTGTCTAGTTAGTGTGTTCTCTGCAGCACGTGCAACTGAGCGGGACCGCCGGCGTGCAGCGGCGTGACAGCGACGAGCGGGCGCCGGACCCGCGCGCGCCAGAGGGCTTTGCGCGGCTTGCGGAGCTCAAGTTCCTGCGCGCGCTGGCGGCGCCGGGCGAGGCCGTGGGCGTGCTGGCCGCGCAGAGCGTGGGCGAGCCGTCCACGCAGATGACGCTCAACACGTTCCACATGGCCGGTGCGGGCCCTGGCTAGGGTAGGGTTAAGGAGGATTAGGGTTAGCGCCTGCTCTGCGCGCCCCGCCAGCGGCTCAGGCCGGCGCGGGCTGCTGCGGTGTGGCCGGCGTCGGGCTCGCCTGCATGCTCGCGCGTCTCCAACACGGCCGGCGCCGGCCCCGGCGCGTCTCTGCGCGCTGCGGGCGGCTCAGCTGGCAGCGCAGGCTGCTGCGGTGTGGCCGGCATCGGCCTTGCTCACGGGCTCGGGCGTGTCCCACACGACTGGCGCCGGCCCGCGCGTGCGGGAGCTGGGTGGCCCAGGCCAGGGGTGCAGGCTGCCGAGGTGCGGCCGTCGCCTGGCTCGCCCGCATGCTCGCGCAGGTCCCCGCATGCGCATGCGCATGGTGTGCGGGGCACGGCCGGCTGCCGGAAGCCCCGGAGCCCCGGGGCGCAGACTGTGCAGGCAGAGCCGTGCGCTGCGCTCGACGCAGCTGATGCGCGCCCCCGTGTCTCCCGCGTGTCTGGGCGTCAGCAGCAGTCGAATGACGGGTGAACCAGGGAGGCCGGTGTTGGAGACGTCGCAGACGCCTGGCCTGCCCACCGGCCTGTGCTGCCACGTGCAAGCGACACGCAAAGTGTGTGGGACGATGCTTCAAGTCGAGGCAGTGTTACGAGCGCGGGATGCGGGCGTGTGCGGCGCAAGACGCGCCGCGCCGGCGCAGGCCGCGGCGAGGCCAACGTGACGCTGGGCATCCCGCGCATGCGCGAACTGCTCATGACGGCCGCGCGCAGCATCAAGACGCCGGTCATGACGCTGCCGCTGCGGCCAGGCGCCGCGCGCGCGGACGCAGAGGCGCTCGCCGGCCGCCTGCGCCGCCTGCGCCTGGCCGAGGCGCGCGCCGCCTCCTGACTAATTTTTACGTACATTACCTTGGCCTTACGTACATTACCTTGGCCAAAAGGGGGCTCACAGGGGCTCACACCAAGGCGCCTGCAAGCGGTCTGCCAGTGTGCGCTGCCCGCCTGGCAGGCAGCCGAGCACAGCGCCGCTCGGCCCTGGCTCACACGCGCCTGCGCCTGGCCGAGGCACGCGCCGCCTCCCGGCTGGGCAGGGCCTCGCAGGGGGCCCGGCCTGCGCGCGCTGACCGCTCCGCCAACAGTGAGAGTGACCAGCCTTGCTTCCACTGTGCGAGCAGGCTCTGGTCTTGCATGCTGGGGTGCAGGGGCGATGGAGGGGTGCTGCAGTGGCACGCAGGGCTACGCCGTGACTGCGTGCACCCTACCCTATGTAGGTGCTGGAGGGCCTGGAGGTCGAGGAGCGGCCGGCGGCGGAGAGCCCCGGTCAGGAGTTCGGCCGCGCGCGCGCGTTCACCGTGCGCCTGCGCTTCGCGCCGCCGCACGCGTACCCGCCCGAGGCCGGGCTGACCTTTGGCGAGGCGCGCGCCCGGCCTTCTGGTCTGCTCGGCGCCCCTGCCGCTTGCTAGTTGGCTCCACACGATAACGCGTGTTGCTTTACCCTGACCCTCCCGCGCGCGCAGGTGGCGCGCTGCGTAGACGACGTCTTCCGGCCGCAGCTCACGCGCGCGGTGCAGCGCGCGCTGCGCGCCGCGGGCGCCGCGTCCGCCGTCAGCAGCGTCGCCGCCGCCGGCCTGGACCCGGAGGAGCGCGCGGCGCGCGGCGGCGGCGGCGGTGGCAGCGCCGACGGCGGCGACGGCGCCGCGCCCGCCAAGGAGCGCAATGACAAGGTGGGCGGACCCCTCGAGCGCCTGGCATGCCGTGCCTTGGCGCCGGTGAGCGCCTGTGGCCGGAACGTTTGGCAGTCTATGACTTGTGGTGGCGCCTGCGTCCTCGTCTGCGGGGCCCCTCAGAGCGGCAGGACGAGGCCGAGCGCGCGGAGGCGGTCGCGGGCCTCAGGGCGTGCAGGCATGCACGCAGGCGCGCCCGCGCCGGCAGGGCGATGGCGCGCGCTCGCAGCGTCCACGCGGCGCGCGCTCACAGCGTCCGCGCGGCGCGCGCAGGACGACGAGGACGAGAACGCGGAGGCGGATCCGGACTTCCGGGAGGGCAAGCTGGCGTGGGCGGGCGGGCGCGGCGAGATGAAGTCGTACGAGGCCGGCGACCGCGAGGACCGCGCCGCCGCGGCCGCCGCGCGCGCCGCGCTGCGCCGCCGCGACGCCGACCCCGAGGCGCGCCGGCGGGCTTTTGGTTCTTGTGCCGCCTGGGCCTGTCAGGAACACCGCCAGCGTGTGCATGCGCGCGTTGCGCTGGGCATGAGTGTAGCGCGCCGCGCTCGGTGGCCTGGCGCGAGCCGGGACGGCCTGGATGCGCGCTGCGCTGCACCGCAGCGCGGTGCTAAACCTGAGACGTGCGGGCCCTTATCGCTCTCCTGAACCGGCCTCGCCGCTATCGGGGCAGACTCAGCATGGTTTCAGACTGTGCTCGGTGCACCACCTGCCTGGGGTGTCACAATCTGCACAGGATGTCACCACCTGCCTGGGGTGAACCGCCTGGGTCTGTTTTGTTTGCCCTGCATGTGATGAGACACCTGTGCTGCCAGCAGATGGGCGGATTTGGGTGCACGCTCACAGCCGCATGCGCCGAGGCCCGCAGCGCAACAAGAAAAGGAGGTTGCTGCTTACTGACGAGCCGGGCGGCAGGAGGACGAGGACGCGGCGGCCGAGGCGCGCCCCGCCGCGGACGCCGCCGCCGGCGACGAGGACGGCGACCCTGGCGCCGCCGGCGCGAGCCGGCCGGACGAGGCGGGCACGCCCGGCAGCGCGGGCCGCGCGCCCGCCCCCGCACCCGGCGGCGCGGACAGGGGAGCCCCCGCGGCGGGCCCGGGGCCGGGCGGCGGCGGCGATGCCGGCGGCAAAAAGAAGGGGCGCCGGGGGGCGGGGGCAAAGGCGGGCGCTGATGCGATCACGAGCGTGCATGAGGCCGAGTACACCGTCGAGCTGGCGCGCCCCCGCCCCCCCAGGCGAGCGCGCAGACGCGCCTGGCTGTCGCATGAGCGCTCATGTACTGAGGCCCACCGGAATCATGCTATCATGCAAGCGGGGTTGCCTGCCATGCGCGCAAGCGTCAAGTCAAGTCAAGCAGGTCGGTCAGATAGGAGGCAGGTAGGTCAGACAGGAGAGGGGCAGAGGCGGCTGCGCGCGGCGCAGTCGCTGGAGGTGGGCCTGGACGCGCCGCGCGTGCTGATGCTGGAGCTGGCCGAGCGCGCGGCCGCCGACGCGCTGCTGCGCGCCACGCCGGGTGCGCCCAACCCGGGAGGGCGGCGCCGGCGGGGCCGTGGCAGCCACAAACCCAGTGTGGCAGCATGGCTCGCGAGCGGCGCTGGCGCAGACAGCGTTCAATGCTTTTGGGGGCAGGTTGTCACTGCGCAGGCTGGCAGTGACCCTGCACGCCATGCAGCAGTGTGTGTCCCCATTTGTGTGCATGGTTGACTGCACTGGCTGGCATTGGACAGTGCATGTGTGGGGCTGTCTGACGGAGCGGCGCGCCTGGAGGCTTACGTAGGGTAGGATACCCTGAATTACCCCATTTGGTCATTTCTGACCGCCGCCGGCGCCGGGCGCGCAGGCATCGAGCGCTGCTACGTGGTGGAGAAGGCGCCGGGCGAGGCGGGCGCCGCGCTGGCGGTGCAGACGGACGGCATCCACTTCGCGGCCGCCTGGGAGGCGGCCGACGTCGTGGACGCGGCCAGCGTGCGTCCGCGTGCCCGCCGGGCTGGCTGGCGCGAGTGTGGGCTTTTCATTCAATGCGTGGGGTGTCCTGGACGTGACCTTTTCTTTTTGTTAGCATAGGTCATTGCCTTGAAACTTCAAGGCAGGCGGCCTGGCGCAGTCCGTGTCGCAGACGCGGCCAAGCGCTCCAGCTTTGGATGATGCCTGTTCCGTGGGGCTTTGCCCCCCATGTTTCCAGGCCGCTCAGAGGCCCACCTGTTTCGTCAGCTAACACCCGGCTCCTTTGCTCACGCCTGATCATGGTGCTGCGCAGCTTTTTGAGCCATGCTTACAGGCGTATGGCCGTGACCTGCGCCGGCGCGACGCGCGCTCCAGGTCACGAGCAACGACGTGATGGCGGTCTGGCGCGTGCTGGGCGTGGAGGCCGCGCGCGCGACGCTGGTGCGCGAGGTGCGCGCCGTGTTTGGCGCGTACGGCATCGCGGTCGACCCGCGCCACCTGGGCCTCATCGCGGACTACATGATGCACCAGGCGCGCTTTGCATAGGGTATATGGTAGGGTATCCCCTGGAACCCTGGTCTTCAGGTACCAGGCATCACAGGCAGCGGTCTCAGGCGAATCAGTCTCCATGAAGCGGAGCATGCGCCCGCTCGGACGCTGGCGGAGCGCCCCCCGCAAGCCTCGCTTGGTTTGGGCTCTGCCTGGAACTGCATCCCGCGCAAGCACCCCACCAGCAGTGTTGCTGACGTGAGAGCCAGCGCTTGCATGCCTGCCACCGTCGACGCTGAGGCTGTCGAGCTGCACGACGGCCCCCTGCCTGGCTCGCCCGTCGATGCGCAGCCCCGCCGAACGCGGGATGCGCCGACCAGCGCGCCAGCGCGCACGCCGCTGGCTCGGCAGCGCATGCCAGAACGCTGATACCCTTGGGAACTGGCTTCGGCGCAGCCGTGCGCAACAACGGCGCTGAGCAGCGGCGGCCGCCCGCCCGCGCAGGGCGGCTACCGCGCGTGCAGCCGGCTGGGCATTGACTGCAGCCGCTCGCCGTTCCTAAAGATCAGCTTCGAGACGGCGGCCGCCTTCCTGACCGACGCCACGCTGCACGGCGCGAGCGACGACCTGGCGTCCCCGGCCTCGCGCATCGTGCTCGGCCGCGTCGTGGAGGCGCGCGGCCCAGCGCTGGCCTGGGCCCGGGAGGCTTTTTGGCCTGCGGACTGCCGGCCTCGGCAGGGTTTGCAGTATAGTTGATTGTCATTTTGTTCATTTCCATCTTCGGCACGTTCCTCAGGCGCTACCTGCCAGGTGCGTTGCATGCGCAGTGTGCATAGAGAGATCTTAAGGACGTGGAGAGCATCTCAGAGAGTACCGCTTGCAAGACACGGGAGGGCGGCCTAGGTTGTATTCAAGGATGTGCATGAGCTGATGCCGAGCCTGGTGCAGGTCGGCACGGGCGCGTTCGACCTGGTGCACAACCTGGCGGCCAGCGGCGGCGGGGCGTGAGCGCGCTGCAGCGGCGCGCTGCACTGTAGTGTGGCGAGAGCAGCATGCTGGGAAACCCTGTGCATTGTTGCACAAAGCGCTGAACAAAGCTTGCTGAACATTTTGCGGAACTCCGTGCTGTGCTGAACAGTGTCTGTCTGTTGGCTGTCCGTGTCAGTGGATAGTGTATTGTGCACAGTGTGGAGAGCAGGAAGCATCGAGGTAGGGGTTAACCAGGCAGGTCAGACCAGCCGTGTCTCACGTGAGGGCGCTATGCTCTGTTGAGGCAAGCGTTATGCGAGAAAGAAATGATCCAGACCCGGGCCATGCGCATGCGGCCAGCATACCAGCAGCGTAGGAGGTGAGCAGCACACATCAAGAGCGCGCTCGTGCGAGCGCTCTTTTGTCGTATATGAGCATATGAGCCTATCACAACAAGAGTCTCAGGTCGTCTGCTTCTGATGATGCTACCCAGAGCACACACAGACTTAATGATTTACAACCGTGTATCAGCCAACTTTGGCTGCTGACGGGCGCAGCCCTGAAAGAGGGGCTACGCAGTGATCAACTCAACCTCATCTCCGCATGCTAGAATACGTGGCGACCGGCATGTGTCCAACTTCCGGCACAACTGAGTATACGGTTTTAACTGTGTGTTTGAAGTCCTGATTTAAACCCTCCAAGAGCCAAGAGCACAACTTACTCCTTGGACTTCATTCAATGAATGCAAGTCAACTGGAGGCCTTGATGCGTGCACACAAAGAGCATCGCCGCTCCTGCTCCTTGAACAGAGCCAAGGCCTCAACAGAGCTGAGGCGTGCAGCAGCTGCTGAGGCGTGCAGCAGCTCAGCTTCCTTGTTCGCGGCGCGCTCTGTGCTATGCCATGAAATGCTGTGTTCTTACCTACTTCACAGCAAGCACTCTCCTTTCAGGTTCCCGGCCTTTCAAGCTTTCACGCCTGGGGCTGATGACTTGCGTGTTGGTCAACTGCTGGTGGGAGCAGCCGCGCTGCACGCAACAGAGCTTTTGCAACGCGTGCCTGCAACGTGCCTGCAACAGCAACCCCAAGTTGGCCCTGCGCTGTGCAGGGACCAATGCTTTCAGATGCATGTGTGATGACTGTGTGGGCAGAGCAGGTGTTCTATGCCCTAATGCTCCGCGGCGGCTGTCGCAGCGTGGTCTGCTGCATCTGGTGCAGCCGGCCAGGGGTTTGCCTGAATTCGCGCAGACGTGCTCAGTCACTCAGCGTGTCAACTCAGGGAGGCAGCCCACAGTGCATGCAAGAATTGCAACTGAGCAGGCTTGTCATGGCAGCATGCAGAACACTGTCGCGCGCACCATGGCGCAATGCACTTTGCTGGTAAACACCGGAAAGGTCCCTCATTAGGCAGGCAATGCAGGCTGAGTGGACTTGCTGGGTTTGTGTAGAGTGAGTCGCACACCAGTCACACGCTTGCATGCTTGATATGAACTGGTCTGGCGCATATCAAGCATGCAAGCATGTGACTGGTGTGCGAGTCACTCTACACTGGTGAGAGAGCTCGCCCGTATGGCAACCAGGCAGCTCATCAACCAAGCGCTCTTCATATCCAAAACAAGCACGCAGGCGCCGAGGACCAGACCTAACACACATTCAGATTAGCTGATAAGGCATGGCATGCACAGCAAGGCCCGGGCGCCCGGTGGCCGACAGTATGGCAGCAGCAGGCCAATTAGAGCCTGCAGGGCTCACAAGCACCAGCATCAGCAGCATGCGCAGGATGGCCAGGCCCAGCGAGCAGCAGCCCAGCAACATTCCGAGCCAGACCAGGGAAAAGCTTGACAGCAGCAGCAGACTGCATCGCACTTCCAGATGTCAGTTGTTGAACATTTGCGGGAGGTGCAAGCGCCTCCAGGCGTCGCCTTGCATGTCCGCTCGGCGTGTCTTGAAATATGACCGTCCTGTCTGTGGTCAGGCAGCTCTGCTCGGTCTCCGGCGGGGTGCCCGGAGGCCAGGCGCGCAGCGTCTTGAGCGCACATGGCATAAGAGGCCGCGCCCGAGCCTCAATACTGCGGCGCGGTGCCGGTCGAGGCGCTGCCCCACATGCTGATGCCGACAGACGCCGGTGGATGACAAAGCATGAGCCCCTGGCTGCTGCTTAACCTCCCGTCATTGCCTAGGCTCCACATGTTGAGAGACCGCTAGATCAGACACACACCGCTCACACAGGCGCCTCGGCGGTGCAATGCCCCTTGCCGGTCTACACCTTGTGACAACACGCGCACTCTTCACAGCATGTCCTGTCCTGACCCTTTATACACAGGCAACAGCAGCATGCGCTTGAATACTGCCGCGCGATCCTCTGCACACTTTGCACAGCTGGCGCACACGCTTGGCCCAGCGCATACAGCCTACACCCCATCAGAGAAGCACACATCGTCGACATGCTGTCATGATCTCTGTATGCCATCCCATGTCCACCCTCTTTGCAGCCCGGCGCTGTCCCTGCCCATGCGCAGCAGTGCGCTCCGCGCGCCGCGGCCCGCATGCGCCGCCAGGAGCACCGTGGATGTGCAGGGCCGCGCCTGGACAGGAGGGAGATTTCGAGGTTGCTGTGGTTGCTGTTGCGAAAGCACAACCAGTTCCTACAAAACACTCAGCGTGCCATGCTGAGCGTCTGAGTGCATGATGCCTCACTCTACCTCCTCGAAACATACATGCGCCGAGTACTGTGGTTGCAGGCCGGCTTTGACGGTGGGGCGCGAGGGAGTCTTGATCCACACTATTACCAGGCAGGCGGCAAAGCAAAAAGCAGATGAGCAGCAACCAGCATTACAACACGCCGGCAGTTCCACCCATCCTTTTGCCCTACCACTGCCTCCTACTCGCAGGCACAGCAGCATACGTAAAACAATATGTAAGCCAGTACATGGTCTCTGCCAACCTGGGCATAGCGCCTGGCCTCTTCAAAAACCAGGGCCTGACGCACTGCCGGGACAACAGATCGTGCACGGTGTCAAACATTGTGTTACTCCTCTACTCGCCATCCTAAATACACTGCTCAACCTCAGCCGCCCTGATACACTGCTCAACCTCAGCCGCCCATTTGCGGGCGCGCTCGTGCGCCGCTCTGGCCGCCTGCAGGCCGGGCGCGCCGGGGGCCGGCCAGCGGCGCCAGGCCAGGCGAGATTGCGTGATGTGGGGACAGTGCTCATCCCCATCCTCATCCTCGTCCTCGTCCTCATCCTGTAGCTCATGATGCAAGCCCACCTCAACAGCAAAGCGGTTGCCGCACCTGCTGATCATTTCGAGCACGATCTCGTGCAGGCCGGGGCCCTCACTGTCGATCCACCAATCATGCCTAGAGCACAGCTCTGCAGCCTGCAGGCCAGCCGGGCAGAGGCGGTCCACGAACGTGGCCACATCACTGTGGTCGTCCTCCAGGCCCAAACAGCCATCACTTTGTATGCGCACGGACCTGACCCGCGCAAACAGGCTGCCGTGGACATCGACGGACACACCTGTGCCCTCAAAGGCCACCTCAAAGGCCGGCAAGGCAGGGAGGCCCTCCAGGAGGGGGACACTGTGAATGGACCATGGCTGATCTCCGCGTTCCCCGCACGTCACGCGCAGGGTGCGCAGCTGCGGCGGCCGCCCTGCCAAGCCTGCGCTCGATTGCGCTGCCCACGCCAGGTGCTCAAGCCAAACTCCTGGCAGGCCAAGCAGGTGGAGCTCCTCCAAAGTGCCTGGCAGGCGCTCGGGCCACAGCCACAAACACCCCGGTGACGAGTCGTAATCGCAATAAAAAATGTCGTCAGCATCATTGCAGTCAATGCCCAGCCTGGTCAGGCGCAGGCCGCTCAGGTCCAGGTCAGGTCGGCCCTGCTGGCTCAGGCGGGCCACCAGCCGCAGCGGCACGCCGGTGAGGCGCAGCAGCGTGCGGCTGTGCGGCGCCAGCAAACTTGCCAAGCAGCGGCTGCTTCCACAGAGCGTCCTTGGGTTGAAAGCTGGCGGCCTCCACGCGGCCCGCCAGCGCAGGGTCGAGCAGCAAGACGGCCTGAGCCAAGCTCAGGGGCGCCGCGCTGAAGTCGAGCGCCAGCGGCAGCGGATGCGCGCGCAGCAGCGCGCGCACGCGGCGGCACACAGACGCCAGGCCGGCCGCGCAGCGCACCTCCTCCGCCGCAGGGCGCGGCGGCCTGTCCGCCCAGGCGCGCCGCAGGATGCTGCCCAGCAGCTCGTCGGGCAGCGCTATGAAGGGCACCTGTGCGCTCGGCAGCGCGCCTGAGCAAGGAAACCACGCTCGGGGCAGCGGCGTGGGTGGTGAGGCAAACACACCAAACCAGTGCCTGGCATTGTGACTAGACTGCTGCACCTCACGCCTGTGTTACGAAATACTGTTGCTGCGCATGCTCGTCAGAAACTGCCGCACCTCCTGGGCGCCTTGCACACCAGCTGCTTGGCGCGCCATGCCGAGATCTGCCTGTGGAGCAAAGGTCGTGTGGGTTGCACGTCACTGGGTTGCACATCACTGGGTTGCACGAGCAGAAGGCCTGTGCACTCAGCATGGTGTCACAGTGACCCGTCATCAGAAAAGCGCAAGGCCGCATGCCACGGAGACAGCACCACCACACTGTTCGTAGCTGCCTCACGGCACACAGCTATGCCTTGTCAATAGCAAACCAGCTGATTCGCTGCAAGGCGGCACGGCAAGTTTGTCACACTGGAGGCGCACAGGAGTGCGCGCCTGCTCCAAGGCGCGCACGGCGTGCTCTCCTTGGGCGCCCTTTTCAAGGCCCCTAGAGCTTGCCGTCAAGCCTAAACAACAGCCGCGCGTCAAACTGCTGCGTACAATCGCATGCAGCAGGCCTCGGTACAGCACCTAGCTTCTGTTCCAGTGCTGACAGCACGCACGTGCGTTGGTGCACAGTGTGTGCTACGGGAAAAAGTGCGGATGAGCTTCACCCAGCATAAGACTTATTGTGCGACAGTCTGGAGAGCCTCTGTGCGTGCCTGACCACCTGCAAACTTCTGCACCCACAGTAGCATCTCCAGCCTCAATGTGTCGAGTTTAGAAGGAAGCACCCAAAGAAAAGCGAGAGCAGCGCACCTCCGCCCGCCAGGGGCCACTGAATTGGGTGCGTCTGCGGCACAGGCGCGCAGAGTGCGTGGGCACAGCGTGGCTTGCCGGCACAGTCTTGCAGCGCGTCTTGCAACAGCGGGCTGGTTGTCCAAGGCAATGACAGACTCGAGCTGCTCCGAGGCAAGGCCTCCCGAGCTGATGAGGGTCGTCCGCAGGCAACCTAACGCCAGCAGGCAAAACAATGCACGTGTGATGCCAAAAGTCACACAGGTTGCAATTCCACCGAAGGCCGCCTACGTGTGCAAGGCGGGCGGCGGCCCAGCCCTGGCACTTGCCTGGCAGGCAAGTCACCCAGCGCGGGCGCGCGCCTGCAGCGTGCGGCATGCCCCCTTGCGGCCGCCGGGCGGCGCAGGCGCGGCCGTGTACGCCTGCAGTCGCGGCGCGTCCCGCGGGGGGCGGGCCGCCGTACACCAGGCGCGTTGCGGCCAGGATGCGCGGGGGGATAAGCGCAAAACTGTGCCCCGCCAGGGGTCAAGTACGTCAGTGATGCAAAGCAGGGCGCGCCGGCCGCCGACACGCCCGCGACCACCAGCTCGCCGCACGACTCGCCGGCTTTAGTAGCTCGCACCCAGTGGGCGAGGGGTGCGCAGCTGCGTGAGCCGCCACAGCCGCGGGCAGCACCCGCAGGCTAGGGCATAGCGCCTGTGCTGGGCATTTGCATGCCGGCCTGTATGCTCATCATGACATGCTGGATGCAATGAAGTTATCCATTCGCCCAGCCTGTGTGCTGGCTCTGGCCTTGCGCCGGTGCTGCCGTGCTGTGGTCTGCAAGCCCGGCAGGCCTGTGGATGGCCTGCTGCTGCCATGCTAGTTCCCTGGCATTGTGCAAATCTTGCCGTGCTGTGGAAGGTGCGCCGAGCAGGCTGTGGATGGCCTTTCTGGTGCAATGCTGGCCCTGGCGTGAATGTGAATGCTGCTGGGCTGTGGGTCCAGCGAGTTGTGACCCGCCTGTCGCTCCCATGCTGCCCGTGGTTGTGCTGCAGGGTGCCACAGGGCTGGAGCTTGTGGGGGCACAGCAGGCTTGCAATGTTGCTAGGCTGCAGCGTACAGCCTCGGCAGGCCCTGGATGGCATGCTGCTGTCCAGCCTGCCCCTGGCCTTGCTGATATTACAGGGAGCTGCAATGTGCTTGTGAGCTTGAACTATGACCTGCGAGCCTGGCAGGCTGTGGCAGTCCTGCTACTGCCATGCTGGTTCTAGTTTGCTTCAACTAGAGCAGGAGGATAGATGTAGACGTCGGTCAAACCAGGCGGGCCAAACCAGCCATCTGAGCACCAGCCGTCCACGTGAGAGCGCATTGCCCTGTGGAGACCAGCCAGGTCTCCCGTGAGATCGTTGTGCCCGTGGAGGCTAGCATGCATGCATATGCTATGCAAGGTTTAAGTTACCCACACCCTGGTCATGCATAAGCAACGAAATGTATCACTGGCGTAAGAGGTGAGCGGCACACAGGTAAGCGCGCTCATAGTTTCGACCTTGTCATGAGTTTCAGGTGTGCTAGGCAGTCCGGGAGTCTCAGATCGACTGTCTCCTAGCGGCTATTGCGCTGCATAGACTGAGCTCTATTGACAACATGGAATCAGGCCCAATGTGCACAGCTCAAGCAACGCGTCCGGTAACAGAAGGCAGCAAAAAGCAGCAAGATGCATGGGCGTTTCGAGGATCGAACTCGAGACCTTTCGATGACAGTCACCGCAGTGCTTCAGTCGAGCGCTCTACCGACTGAGCTAAACACCCTGCGTAGGGCTTGACAGCTGGTTGAGCTGATCACACAACCAGGGTCAGGTGAGTGGCGAGCTTTTCCTAGCTAATATAAACGCAAACGACGTACATGCACCTTCAGGCGGGCGCGCCAAAGCAACTCTGCTCTTGAGTGCAGGTGCATGACATGGACAGGCTCCAGGACAGGGCGCGCACTTTGGGGCGATGTAATGAGCGCTCTCGCGGTCGCGCACCACCTGCGCTCACAATGCCGTGGCAAGCTGTATCACACACTTTGCCTTATAGTGAGAATTACATGACATTACATACAGACAAACTCGCAGCGGGAGGCCGCCCATACACAGAGCAGCGCCTGCGGCCCCAACGCGCAGACGCGCTCTGTCCTTCGGCGTGTCATCTCAGGGAACGGCCCACAATGCATGCAAGGATTGGATCTGAGCAGGCTTGTCACGGCATCAGGCAAAACACTAACACTGCGCACCGCGGGGCAAAGAGTCCTGCTGTGCCTCATGATTAATGCTGTGTGGGTGATGCTGTGTAACCCCGCCAACAGTGCGATTGAAACCCCAGCAAGCCCGCTCAGCCTGCCTTAATGACAGACTTTTGACCTTTTAGTAGCCAACTGTGGCGGTGATCTGCCCGTAAGACTGAAGGCATGAGCTTGTAGGGCGGTAGCTATTCAAGCTCGGTGTGCAAGCAGCAGCCAAATTGGATCTGACGTGCAACAAAGCTCGGTCAGCCCAGTTCACACCAAGCATGCGAATGTGCGACCCATACGACACACCTTACACTGGCAGGCTGCGACGGACGCCCATGCAGCAGACCATGCTGCGACAGCCGCGGTAGGATGGCATGAAATACGTGCACTGCCCACAATTGTCACGCATGCGTTTGGGAGCTCTGGTCTGCGAAGCGCAGGGCCGAGTTGGGGTTGCTGCTTGCAGGCAAGTGTTGCCAAAGTTGTGGGCATGGTCGTATAAAATCCGGCGCAGGCATGGCGCCTGGCGCAGACCAGGGTGTTGAGACCTTGGGACACCCTGGGAGGCATGGCAGATCAAGCGCCCCGGGCACGCCCAAAGCAGGGCATGGCACCCTTGGGCGCGGGGCACCTGATGCCGCCCGGCGGCACCAGTTGGCCCGGCACCTACACGCTGCCGCTCCACCCCACTCCAATGCAGGTATGTGTGTCAGTGTGTGGAGGAGAAGACACCGCGTAGACCCACCCAGCGTGCATATCGCGACTCTCCCGACTGGCAGCCCCTAGCGCTGCCGAGCCAGACCCCAGTTGTAGGGCACAGACACATGCGCAGTGGCCGCCAGCGCTTCGGTGGGCTAGGACGTGCTGGAGGGGCACTACTGAGGCTGGCAAAATCAGCCTGGCCACGCGGCGAGGCCCGGCGCCGGCAAGCACTCAGTCAGCGAGGCACACCAGACGTCCCATCGATGCCCGGCCGCCGCGCCCACGCGCTCCTCGCGCCTGTTGTAGCCGGCGATCGGAACTGCTGCGCGCGAAGCCGCTGCACCCGTGATGCGCACCTCACCCTGGCCGCTGCGGAACAGCCAGGCCGCCGCCACGCGCACAATGCCCGCGTCCACGGCGCCGTCCAGTGCGGCCAGCCCGTCCGCCAGCGCCGCATTGTGCGGGCTTACGGCCTGGGCGCACGCCGCCCACGTCAGGCCCAGACGTCTGGCCAGCCTCAGTCTGAGCGTTTCCACCTGAGCAAACTACAGAGACCAGTGTGTGACATGCACGGATGTCCGCGCCATGGTGCTCTCGCATGCATGGCTGCATTGCAATACGTGGAATGAGTGCATGTTGACAGCTGCGGGTCCTGGAGAGTGCTCAATGCAGGCTGCCCCACCCCCTTCCACACCTGCATAATGAGCAGCATGGTGCGTCATCACCACATGCACGGCACAGGCTGAATGCATACAGGCTCAGGTCTCGCGGAAGCGGACAGGGAGTGCGTGCATGCGCTAGCGCGCCCAAGGCTGGCAGGCGCGCCCGGTCCGCGCAGTCGCGGTAGACCGCCGCGTACAGCTCGGCGAGCTTGGTGAGCGCGTTCACTTGCATCCCGAGCTGCGCCACAGCGTCTTGCATCGCCTGCAGGAAGCCCATTCCCGCGCCCAGCGCCGCGTCCGCCTCCTGGCGGCCTATGCCCTGCAGCAGACAGCCCATCAGTGCCGAGCGGCCCGCTGCACCAGTCCCCATCGGCCCACCACCCACAGGCAGACAGAGCTGGGGTACCACGCGGCGCGTCAGAAGGCGCGCTGCTGCAGGTCTTGGAAACGGTCGGCACAGCCGCCGCGCCAGCTCTCTCCGACCCCAAACCCCGGGCACACCCGCGACGACAGGCCGTGCGCGTCCTGTGAACAGCGCGCCTGCCCCAACAGGTGAAGACATGGCCCTCGGCAACCCCAGAGCAGAGCACCGACGCCAGCAGTGCAGGGTGCTGGCGCACCGGGGCCGCGCCGCTGTCAGCACCGTCGGCCGCGGCTGCAGCCGGCGCCGCCGGCGCCGCGGGCCGCGCTGCGGCCCCACGCCCCGGCGCCGACCCGCCATCGCCCGCCTCGCCTGCGCAGGCGATGCTGGCGGTGTGCGCGCCTCCGAGCAGCGTACCGGCATCAGCAGGGCGCGACGGCGGCTAGCCGGCGGTGGGCATGCCGTTGCCAGTGGCGCCAGGTGCAAGGCTGTGCAGCGCACCGCTAGAGCTAGCGCACCGCTAGAGCTAGCGCGTTACGCGCTTTGCATGACTACCGCGACTGAGCAGACGCTTGGCGTCTCGGCGGGCATCAGAACCCGCAGAACCTGCAGGTCCGTGACCCGGATGTGCCTGCGCGCAGCGACCTGCTTGCAGCGCCAAGTGGGACCGCGGTGCAGCGCGCCGCGGCGTGCGGGGCCAGGCCAGCCACCCAGCCGTTGATCGGGCCGGCCACGGTGTGCCCAATCAGGCGCACGACGCTGCCTGGCACAAGTTCGCCGCGCTCGACGAGCCCGCCAAGCTCGGCGGGCAGCAGGCCGGGCACGTGGCAGTCCCCGTCGGCCAGCGCGCAGTTGTGCTGCCCGCCGTCACTGGGCACGGTGCCGGCAGCCAAAGTGCATAACGTGACCCCGGTGCTGCACTCTGCGCCTTTTTGCGTGATCAGCGCCGAGGGAAAGCAGATGCTGCTCTTGAGAGGGTGTGCAGCCGCACAGCAGCAAGGCGTTGCGTTTACTCACCTTTGCCTAGGATGATGACCCACTGCCACTTGCGCTGCACCACGGCTGTCACAGAGCCGCGGGCATTGGGCTTCACAAGCGTCGAGCTCTTGGCCCCGGGGCGTACCTGTGCCCCACACAATAGGCTGGTAGTGCGTGTGCTTGCCAAGCTACATCGCCTTTCGCTCCTTTTGCTGACCGCCCGCGCCACGGCAGGAGCCATCACGGCCTCGCTTCCAGGGCACGGGTAGTACCGCCCGGTGCCTGAAACGAGGCTGCTTTGCAAGGCATTGCCTTGCATTGCATATCTAGCCTGTCTGCTGATGTCTGATGTTGACATCAGCAAAACGTATTTCATCAATAATTATGTTGTTCTCAGCCATGATTATGATCTAGCTGTTCAACCGAAGGGGTATTGATCGCCTGGCGGCCAGCGAGCGCCCGGCGGCGCCCGGCTGGCTGCCAGTATCTGCACGGCGGCCAGCAAGCGCGACAGCTATTCCACAGTGCAAGCCAGGCCAGGCACTGGACGGAGGAGCCACAGCTATTGTTTTTCAACTGTCAAGTATCCACACAGGTGGGCGTCTAGCAAGAGAACGCAGGATATAGTGTCGTTGATTCAACGACGTTGAACACAACGCTAGGTTAGGCTGCTTGTTGCTGCAGATGGGCGCTGCGGCGACCTGGATATGTGCGCTGCAAAGTGCGCATTGTCCAGCGGATTATGGGCGTGTAGCTCAGTTGGTAGAGCGCCTGCTTAGCATTCAAGAAACGAAGCGCTAACGTGCAGGAGGTCCAGGATTCGATTTCCTGCTCGTCCAGCCTTTTGCTTGGCCTGTAGACCCTACAGGTTTGAACCAGTATAGCTTTTTTTCTGCGTCACGTATGCAGCGCATGTCAGGATGCCCGCCATATGCCAACTTTGCGCTACTGCTAGCATGCAGGACGTCTAGAAATCGAGTCCCTGCTCGTCCAGCCTTTTGGCCTGTGGCACGAGCTAGGGTCACTAGCACAAGATGGGAATTGTCTGTCACAGATGGAGCGAACATGCTGTCCTATGTGTCGAGTCCGCCTGTGTCAAATTTGCGTGCTGTTGACTGCTGGTGGTAGAGCGCATGCGGGGCCCATGCGCTGGCATGCAGGAGGTCCAGCATTCAACTTCCTGCTCGTCCAGCTTTTTGTCCTGACTTTTGACAGCCCTAAGGCTGCTGGTACGAGAAGATTTTACCGTTACATATGAGCGCATGTGTGAGGATGCCCGCCATGCCAACTTTGCGCTATTACTAATGTGCATGAGGTGCAGGATTTCCTGCTCGTCCAGCCCTTTGGATTTGTCCCGTGGCATGCGCTGGGGTTGCCAGCGCAAGATGGAATCATCGTCACAGCGGAGCGCATGCCGTTTTGTGTGTGAGGAGGCCAGCTAGTGCCGTGCGTGCTTTTGACTCTGCATCTGCTGGTGATAACGTGAAGCGCATGCGGGGCCCCGTGCGCTGGCATGCAGGAGGTCTAGGATTCGAATCCATAGGCGTCCATTTGTTTTCTGCCTGCGGCATGTCTTGGCTGGGCCGGGCCTCGCCTTCACGGGCTAGGATGACCAGCCCAGCAGTGCCCTCCCGGCACCGCCTAATCCACCCGGGTGCTAGCTGGATCTTCCGTGCGTCACCACTGGTCTGAATGTGCGTCAGTGGTCCTCCGCGCCTGCGTGCTTGTTCAGCGTGTGTAATGACCGGTTGGTTGGTGGCCTCCCTGGTGCCACAGTGGCAAGCACTCCAGAAGATCCAGCTAGCACCCGGATCTTCCATGCGTCACCACTGGTCTGAATGTGCGTCAGTGGTCCTCCGCGCCTGCGTGCTTGTTCAGCGTGTGTAATGACCGGTTGGTTGGTGGCCTCCCTGGTGCCACAGTGGCAAGCACCTTACACACCTGTAAGGTGTGTCATGTTGGGCGCACATTTGCATGCTTGATATGAAGTGGGCTGTCGTATGTACGACACATCAGGTCTAAGTGGCTGCTGCTTGCACACCGAGCCTAAATAGCTTCGCCCTACAAGCTTAATGCCTTCAGTCTCTGCGCGCAGAACACAGCCGCAGGCGGCTACTAGACGGCCAATTGCCACAGGTAGGCAGGCAATGCAGGCTAAGCGGACTTGCAGGGGTTTCCATCGCACTGTTGGCGTGGGCAGCACAGCATTACCTACACAGCATTAACCACGAGGCACAGCAGGACTGCTTTGCCCCGCGGTGCGCAGGACTGGTCTTCCACCTGCTGCCGTGTTAAACCGGCTCAGCACCGGTCCTGGCACACAGTGTGGGCCGCTCCCTGAGTTGACACGCCGAGTGACTGCGCGCGTCTGTGCACTGGGGCCGCAGGCGCCGCGCGTGAGTGGGCGGCCTCCCGCTTTCTGCTCCCTGCGTGGCTATATCTATGCTATATTATGTCATGTCATGTCATGCACCTCGCCAACGGAGTTGCGTGCGCAGACGGTGCGCGAGCCGCAGCACCCACACCACAACGACCAGAAGTGCGCGCCCGCCCACCAGCCTCTTAATCACAAAGCATGACATGCACTCTGAGCCAGATGTTTCGGCTCTGGGTGCTGGCCTGAGCTGCCAGTTGCAGGCGTGCGCTGATCCTTGTGTGCTCTGGCTCGCCAGCGCGATTTTCCTCACCAACGCCGCCAATGTGAAGGTGTGTCCCGCTCGTGCGTGCGTGCGTCCGCACGAGCGGGACATACCTTCACATTGGCGGCGTTGGTGAGGAAAATCGCGCTGGCGAGCCAGAGTTCACGAATCAGCGCGTGCTAGTAACTAGCAGCTCAGGCCAGCACTTAATGCAGAAACGTCTGGTTCAGAGTGCAAGTGATGACGTGGACAGCCTCGAGGGCAGGCGCGCACTTATGGTCGTTGTGAACAGGCTCTGGTCTTGCGCACCAACTGAGCTCACAACGCCGTTGCAAGGTGCAGACAGCAGGAAGCGGGAGGCCGCCCACTCACGCGCAGCATCTGCAGTCCCAACGCGCAGACTTGACGTGCGCGTTGTTCGCCAGCGCAAAGGCACTGGCGAGCCAGAGCAAACAAGCCACAGCCGAGGATGCTCATGCTGAGCATCTCAAATTCAGTTGCTTTTGCGAGGTACTGCTTGCAGGGCGCCGGCGGGCGGGGAACGCCCACATACAAGCGCCCTGACCCCGTCATTCAGCGGCGGCTGACCCCTAGGACATGCGGAGCACAGCACCTGCGCAAAATTGGGCACACCCTGGCAGGCTGCGACGGCCGCCCATGCAGCAGACCAGCAGACCACGCAGGTCGTCAGCCTCAAGCGTTAAAGCTTGAAAGGCTGGGGACCTGAAGGGAGAGTGCTTACTGGGAAGCAAGGAACAACACAGCAATTCGTGGCATAGCACAGAGCGCACCGCGAACAAGGAAGCTGTGCTGCTGCACGCCTCAGCAACAGCAGCCAAGGAGCAACGTTGTGCTGGTGGGCACGCACCAAGGCCTCCAGTTGACTTGCAATCAGTTGACGGATGTCCAAGGACGTCAGGAGTGTGAAGCCCTACAAGGAGGGTCCAAATCAAGGACTTTACAGAGGGGATCGCATTCAGCCAAAACACATATCGATGCAACGACAAGCCTTGGTGCGCATACGCCACCACTGGCCCCGCCGACCTAGTAGCCCGGCAGTGTGGGGACAGGTGTGACGCGGACGGCCTTCATGGCGCTGTCCCAGGACTCAACAGAGACCTGGGACAGCTCAAAACGTCACAAAGCCGTCAGTGTGCTGCCTCTTGTCTGTATATGCAAGTCCAAGGCGGTCACCGAGCGCGTACTTGAGGGCGCGCTGCAGAACAGCCATCACCGGTGGGTGACAGCTGGGTGCGCCACTGCTTCTGCCCACACGAAGAGTGTGCGGTGGCCAGCTTGCCGCGCTGCAGGCTCCTGTCTTGTGGAAGGGCGAGCCACACTGGGTGATGGGGCCAAAGGGCAGAGGCAGGCGCCACTGGGGGCTCTGCGTCTTGCAGCAGCAACTGCGCGACCTTGTGCTGATGGCAGGGGTGCGCTGCGCAACCTGCTGTTCTATGAGGCTGTCTCGCCCGCTGCCTGAGCAGGTGTGGTGCGGCGTGATGAGAGACATTAGCGGGCGAGTGCTGAGCAAGGACATTACCGTACAGGCTGCTTGAAGACAAGGGTCACTCCTGACTGCTGCAAGTACGTGTGTGGTGCACGTCATCGCCCTGGTGCCGCTGGCCTTCCATCCTGAGGGCGCGCTTCCTGGCTACGCACCTGACCCCCTGAGCGGCGACCCGTGCGACGACCGGCGCGACAGCCTCGCCTGCGCGCACAGACGCGGGCAGGGGCCGGGTCGTGCAGTGCATGGAGTGGAGCGGCAGGCGCGCCCTGCTTGTCTGCAGTCCGCAGCAGTGCCTTGCCTCCATGGACCAGGTAAAACTCTCCACGCGCGCTCTGTGTTCGGGGAAGCAGGTGTCCAAGGTCATGCAGCGCAGCGTCTACGGCAACGTCATCCAGGTCTGAGAGAGTACGGAGGCCGCGGCCGCAGCACTCGGTGACCGCGACCTGGCCGCGGTGCTGGCAGAGGCTGTAGACGGCGATCAGAGCCGCATGATTAATGGGCGCACCCGGACTTGCTACAACTACAGCGCCACGGAGCATGGCACGCGGACGCGCGTCAACGCGGAGGCGGCAGCACATGCCGCAGCGCCGGCAAAGGGGTTGCCGCGCGCCTGTGCCGCCGCCTCCGCGTTGACGCGCGTCCGCGCGCCGTGCTCTGGGGTGCTGTAGTCGTGGTAGGTCCAGGTGCACCCCTTGATCACGCGGCTCTGGTCGCCCTCCGCTGCCTCTACCAGCGCCGCGGCCAGGTTGCAGTCGCCCGTGCCGTGGCAGCGGCCGCCGCGCTGACCCACACCTGGACGACCTCGCCGAAGGTGTTGCGCTGCGTGATTCTCGGCGCCTGCTTCCCCAAACATAGCACGTAAAGACCCGGTCCACGGACGACAGGCGCTGCTGTGCACTGCGGCCACGCAAGGCCCGCCGTCACCAGCGCCTGTGCGCACATGCTGGGCGGTGGGCGCTCGCAGCAGGGGCGGCGGGCGCCGGCCTGAGCGCGCGCGACACCAGCATCTCGCGCGTGGGCACGTTGATGGCCTCCTCTGCGTGCGCGGACTCCGCACTGGCACATACGCTGAACTTGCTGGTGTCGCTGTACAGCAATTTGAAGGCGGTGCAGTTCTGCAACCAGTCATGCTTGTTCAGCATGCGTACATCCAGTTGGCTGGGCATGCCCTTGCCGGGTCCGCCTGCCGAGCCGCCACAGACTGTAAGATGTTGCAGCGCGGTCACCGCCACGCTGCCCTCGACATCCTTACAGCCGACCGCAAACTCAAAGCCCAGCATGACATGCGTCAGGCCCGACGCCGACAACTGCCTGCGCGCGAGCGCGCATCGCCCGCTCAGCGCGCCCCCGGCCACCTGTTCAGCTGTGGCGCATGCCGCTAGGGACTGCGCCACAGTGGAGCCGCGCGTCCGAACGCTCCAGCCATGCGCAGCCTCCACGACGATGCGAGTGTTGAACTCACAACTCGGTCACACAACACACACCCACAACAGTCGAGCGCCTCAGCCCCTGCAAGCGCAGCGGCCCGTGCTGCGGCGATCATCCGGGCAGCGCCGCGCGCGCATCTGGAGTCGCCGCCGACGTAGGTGGACGCAGGCGCGGGCAGGGCGGCGCCGGCGGCAGCTCACCCACCTGCTCGTCCGCCGCCCGCTTGAGTGTGGCGCCCGCTGCGGCCGGCAGCATGATCTTCTCGACCGCGATAAGCCGCCTCCCAGGTGGGGAACGCAGCGCGGAGCACCGCGACTGCCAGCATGCCCAGGCCCTGCCATGTGCAGGGGTCGGGCGACATCCAGGTTTTATACCAAGTGCGGCCGCTCGCGCGCGCGTGCCAGCGCCGCGCCGCGCGCTCAGGCAGGGTGCGCGGCATGGCCGCCAGCCACCGGGCCGAGGGGCCGACCCCGCTGCAGAAGAGCTGGGACTGTGGTGCAGCGTAAGACATACAGCACAGCGCCTGGAGGGTTTTAGGTTTGCAGCGCAGCGCCGCTGGCAGCCGACGCGCCTCTGGCAGCTGCGCGCTCACGGCAATGGCGCAGCCGCCGTTGGCGCCCAGCAGTGAAGCGGTCCAGAACTGCAACAGTAGGAACAGAGAAAACCAAGAGCAAAAAAGAAAGACAGTGCATGAGCGCTGACGCACTCGTTGGTGTGTCGCAGGGCGCTGCGCATGGGCCGCTGTGGGGCGCGCTGTGCGCCACCGCACGCGCCTGCACACGCGTGTGCAGCAGCAGCAGGCTTGGACGGAGCACCTGCAGGCAGGGCAGCCTGCATACATGGCACAGGCCTGCATGTCACAGCCTGGGCAGGCAAGGGCCGGAGGCACGCCTGCCATGCCTCCGGGCCAAGGCAGATGACTGTGTTACTCACGATTGTGCCTGCAGAGGTGCCGCAGTGCGGCGTGCGGTGCATTAATGCCACCTATGTTTGCCCCGCGCGCCCGCCGGCTGAACGTGCGCAGGCCAGCTTCCTCCAGGCCCCTTCCGTGCAGGCCTGCCCCGAGCGGCCCCACCCTCAGCAGCGTGGCCCATGCACCCCAGCCGCGCCGCGCTTTCCCCGTGTGCCGCGCCCAGGCCCTCGTGGTCGGTGTGCTCAAGTCTGACAGGCGCAACCGACGGCGAGCCCCGCAGACGGCAGGCCCCGCTCCCGCATGGCCTGACCGCGCATGCGCTGCTCCCAGGCCAGGCGCACCTCGATGATTGGCTGGCTGACGCCCCGGCGGCCGCTCGTCCGCTGGCAGAGCGGGCAGGCGCGCCAGCTTCGGCTGCTCGCCGCACAGCCTGGCAAGCCTCGCCACAAGCTCCCGGTCGCTGCACGCCTGTTGAGCTCTGCGCCTGTCGAGCTCTGCGCGTTGCAGCTGCAGCGCGCACAGGCGTTCATGAGATCCGCATGCATGGCGTCAGGCCGCCCAGCCCGTGCCGGCGGCCTGCCACGCAGGCCAGTGCGACAGCGCGCTCCCGACACGGACAGGCGCACGGCGCAACGGGCCTCCCGCACCGCCCCGAGTGTGGACGCGCGCTCGCCCTGGCCGTCTGCGTCGCGCGCTCCGGTGGCCGCCCGCAGGCCCTGCGCGCAGAACACCCACCTCTGGCGCGCAAACTCATACACCAGGCCTGCCTCGCCCGTGCGCAACGCAGGGTCCCGGCAGCACTACTTTTGAGTACGCCCCTTGCACAGCCAGCGTGTTTCAGGGTGCCACGGCGTCGCTTGCACCTGTTGCAACGCACAGCACCTGGCGAGCGCGCTTACCTGCAGTGTTGAGTGCTGTGGGCTGGACGCTGCAGGCCGTCATTGGCTATGTGTCTCGCCTGGCTTCGTTGGCGACCGAGCTCTCACGGCAGCAACCTCAACATGGAGGGTTTTTAATGAACTGTATTATCAAAGCTGCGCACGATGCTCAAACACACTTGCCTGCGCAGCCTCACTGTGAACAGGCTGAGCCGCCCAACTGCGCAAGTTGTGCCGGGTGCCGAGCGAGCCGTGCCAGGAGACTGTACGTTCGCCCGCCATGGAGCTGGGCTTGATTGAGCCGATGTACCTGGGACAGGACCCCCTGCCCTACCAGCCCGTGCTGTGGTGCGCAGGTATGCCCCGGGGCTGGATATCTGCTGCCCCGAGGCCCCAAGCGGGCGGCGCTGTGAAGTCCCTGATGTAGCGCGAGTTCTCGTGACCAATCTTCCCAGGCAGAGGCGAACAAGGGCGGCGCCTTGTTGCTGTGCGGCTGCGCAGTGTTTCAAAAGACTCATCGGCGTGTTCCCAGGTGCTGCTCGTGCAAGCAGCGCAGCGTGTTGCCAAGGAGTCTCGGGCGCTCATCTGTGCAAACAAAAAAGCCCAGAGTGCTGCACCAGGGTCACGTGGGTGTGTTGGCTGCAGGCACCAAGCGACGTGCCGATGGACAGCACGACTGCGTGCTGGCTGACAAGGAGCTGTACATGCCCGGCGTGCTACCCGCCGAGCTGGGCGAGCTCATCGAGCGCGGCGGTCTCAAGCCACGCAGCGTCGTGCGCCTGCGCGACTACATTGTGGACGGCCCTATCACCGCCAGGTGGGCAGGTCCGGCCCCGCACGCCGCGGCCGGCGCTGCGACGCAGGTCCGAGCTGTTGCTGAAGCAGGTTGTGGCGCGCAGGGTCATCCAGGTCACCGGCCTGGAGGTCCTGGGCCATAATCTGCCGCTCAGTGAGGCGTTCCTCCGGGAGGCCGTGCCATACGCCGCCGGAAGAGGCGCGCTGTGCAGAGCGCATGGTCGCCGCCATCGAGCGTACCACTTTGCGGGCCCTTCATCAGCCCGATGCCGTCGCGCCCGCCCGAGCCGCAGCCCGGGGAGCCTGCCGGCGCGGCTGTGGACCCCAGCCTCGCGATACTCGAGGAGATCCTCCGCAACGTGCGCGAGCACGTGAACGCGCCGCCCCTCTGCCCAGGTCCGCGCCGCCCCTGACGCACCCCTGAGCTGCGCGTGCGCGTGCTCTGTCTGTGTCAGAGCGCAGGCTCATGAGAGCCAGGCCGCCTCGCGCTGCTGCGGGGCAGCGGTGGGCTCCTTCGCGCGCTCTTGCGGGTGTGCGACGAGCAGGATCGTGCGCGCAAAGCCGCTGCCGGCATGCAGCGCCGCTGCTCGGGGTGCTTGCTGCTGCGGCGCAAGCAGCCGCCGCGTGCGCTGGGGTGTGCGCCTGCTCCGCACCGGCACGCCGGGCCACGGCCGCTCAGCGCTTGACACGCCGGGCGTGCTGTGCAGGCTAGGGTAGGTTATGGGGTTGCGTGCAATGCTTGCCGCGGCCCCTCCGCTGCTGGTGCCTGCTCTGAGTGTGCACCTTTGAGCGCACCCAATTTTCGTCTCTAGGCATGGGTATCAAGCAGGTTGGTTGACGCCGCGCCTGTCCTGCTATGTGTTTCACCCTGTGTATGTGCTATCTATAGGTTTGGCTACGTGTATGTCCTAATGTGTGTTAGTCAGATCAAGTGCCTGACGTGCTGGCATTCGCGCCAGTGCGCTGGTCCTGCTGTACCTCCTGAGCTGATTTGCATGTGTGTTGGGTCTGGTCCTCTGCGCGTACGTGCTTGCTCGTGCTTGCTCAGTGTATGAAATGGTTGGTGAGCTCCCTGTGCATGCCTTTGGACCGGTTTGATGCAGACCACCCGTCACAGCAATAGTGAGCCGAGCTGATTATGTTCAACACTCGTGAGGTCTGGTTGCGAGGCGAACATGCAGCCACAGCATGCATGACTCGCCCAACCAGTCTGTTGCAGGCGCTCCACACTCCCCCGCCTGTCATAACATACAAGAAGCACGCTCATTTGCATTGCAGACAGGTTGCGAGCATGCAGGCACACTGGGCATGCGGGCGCGCTCCTCTGCCCGCTGGCGCGCTCGGCACACGGCCAGCACGCAGGGCCCCACATCCACAGCACTTTGCACAGGAGCCAGCGCCCTGCACAGACATGGACATGGAGAACAGGCTCCTGACTGGCGGGCAGCACCTTGCGCGGCCGCGCTCGCAGGCACGCTGCGGCCCACTGCGCGCGCACGCTTCCGGGCCCTGCGCGCCAGCGCCGCCGCGCCTGCGAGCGCCATGCCGCCGTGCCTCCTATCGGCAGGTGGTGCCCAGGCGGCCATGCGTGTGGCCGCCAGCGGCGCCTCGCGCGCACTGTTCGGCCGCCGCAGGTGCTGCTGCAGGGCGCCAAGACCAACAGCATCCGCCTGAGCAGCCCACTAGAGGCGCGCGCCGCCGTTGCCCAGCTCCACGGCGCGCCTGGTCCCCGATGGAGCGGCGGCGCGGCACCACTGGGCAATACAGCTGATTCACGCCCGGCCTTGGGCGCCGCACGTGCGCTACCGCTGCCAGGCTGCGTGGAGTCCCTGGTTGGCACCCAGCGCGACAGTCTCGCCTGGGGAATCAAGAGCAGGGGGCTCAACTGCACAGTGCATGGGCTGGAGCCGCTGGTACGCCTTGCTGTGCACGGCAGCGGCGAGGCCTGCAGGGATAGGGTAGGGTAGGACCCCAACTGAGCTACACGCTCGGGTGTCGATGAGCTTATTGTTTCCTTCCTTCCTCCCTGTCGTATTTTGCAGTGCCCATATGTGCAATAAGGCGTGCAGCATGCTCAGCACAACTCAAACGGTCAGCTGGTCAGGCAACACGGCTCAAGCCAGAGCGGACCGCACTACCTGTGTCTCTCAAGTGGGGGATTGCCAGCACATGCTTATGAACCGAAAACAAAATGTCTTAGAAAAATAATAATGGAAATTGGCTCCAGGCCCAGGGCAACATTCGGGTTTTTTCTCGTTCGGTACCTGTTGCGCCATGCAACAGATGCACTCCCGCTCGACTTCTGCGCTTTGGGACTAGGCAGCTGGCCGCCTGAGCAGACTGAGCTTGGCAGCGTTGTGCTCACACCTCGTGCACCATCACGCGCTGTGTTCACAGCTGTAAGCTGCGTGTTTGTCCCTTTATCGTGCGCAACCTTCACAGCACCGAGCGCCATAGCGCAGCATGGACGCGCGCGAGTCCAATGCTGGCCGAGCAGCTGGGCCTCCAGCTCTACGCCTGGACCAGCTTCCCGCAGAGGTGCGTGCAGGGGAGCTTGCGCCCAGCTCGGCACCGCAGGACAGCAGCGCTCTGCGCGCAGGTACAGCGCCGCGCCTCCAACGTGTGATGCCTGGTCTCTGCAGGTCCTGCAGGCGTGCGCGCTCCAACTTGCCAGGGACTCCTGGACCCCCAGTTCTTCCCACGGCTTGACACAGGCTTTCTTGCTGCCGAGAGTCTGCAAGTGCGCACCGCACGTTTATAGGATGGGAAGCAAATATAGCCTTGTAGCTGTGCTTGCGACCCGATGCATGCGACAGGCGGTTCAAGAACGCACTCAAGCCGCCTTTCTGGAGCACGCTGGAGCACGAGATTGTTCGCAGGCTGTGGCGGGCCCTTGGACGGCCCGGTGCGCCCTTTGCTTTTCTACTGTTCCTTCAAGAGCTTTGCCGTGCAACTCGTTCACGCCGTGAACATAAGAAAGCATGGAATACCTGAAGTGTGCCTCCCACTCAACTCAGCACTGCCTGTGCGCTGCACCTGTGCAGGGCCTGCGAGCAGCACCCTGCGGCCGCCGCAGGTACGCCTGTGGAAGACAGCGCCCGGAAGTGGCTCCAGGCGCAAGGCGGCGCTGTCAGGTGCGTGCGCGATGTGAGAGTCAGAGACGACGAGGAAGAGTGTGTACCTGGCCGCGACCTGGCCGGGCGGCTGTCGACCCTGCTGGCCAGCCTGCCCGCGCTGACGTCCATCGGCGGGTTGGTCCTTGAGTTCACTGGGACTACCGCAGCAGCCCACCAGGCCTTTCTGGCCGGGGCCGCGCGCGCCATAGCGCGCTGCTCGAGCCTGCAGCAGCTAGATCTGCTCATCCAGCTTGATGCCGGGCTGGCGGGCCAGCCACCCCTGGCGCTGGTGCGCGAGCTGGCCAGTGTGCGCACACTGGAAGATCTCAGACTCAAGTTTGAGGCCGGCGAGGCCAGCAGGGCCGACTGGCCAGCCCCTTTCTGCCTTGCACACCTGGTGGCAGGCCTGGCCGGCCTACCGCGGCTGCGCGCACTATACCTGATGGTGGTGGATGTTAATGATTTTGACGTGGGCGCCACGCTGCCCGCCTGCGTGTCGCGCCTTGCGCAGCTGACCAGGCTGACCCTGAGTGGGTTTCATGGGCTCTGCTGCGAGCGCGGCTGGGCGCGCCTGCCGGCGCTCGCGGAGCTGTACTTTGATGAGTGCGTGTTTGCAAGTGACGGCGAGAGTGCGCTGCCGGGCATGGCCGGGCTGGTGGCCCTCACCAGTTTTCATGTGTGGAAGTGCCCCAGCCTGCGGATGCTTCCCGCGTCCCTGTGGGGCCTCACGCAGCTCCGGGACCTTGCTCATGGGGGCGACTACAGCGGGCTGGGCCTTGCGCCGCACGACGCACTGCCTTTGACGTTCGTGCCCGCGGGCGGAGCACCCTGCTTTGCGTCATTGACGGATTTGATGCTGGCGGGGAGCAGGCTGCAGGCCTTCCCGACGGGCGCCCTGGCCGCGACGCGCCTCACGCACCTCGACCTGATGGGTTGCTGCTTTGAGCAGCTGCCCGAGGTCGTGAGCGAGCTGATCGGTCTGGAGGAGCTGTGCCTTGGGCGCCATGCTGCAGTAGGTTCGCAGATTGGGGGCACCCTGGACGCCCGGGCCCTGGGCAGCCTGGCCGGCTTCCCAAGCCTGCGCCACCTGCAGGTTGGTAGCAGCGAATTGCTGTTGTGCCCGAGCTTTCAGGCCGCGGCCGCGCATCCCCGCCTGGAGCGGCTGCTGCTCACCGTCTCGTACCCTGCCCCTGGCCCATCGTTCAGAGCAGTCCTGGGCTTTGTGACGGGGCTTTTGCAGCGGGGACGCCCGGATGTGCTTGAGCTGCACCGCAGCGTCGTTACAGGCGCGGCGCGGCGCAACAGCCGCAACTTTCGTGCCGCCTTGGAGGGTTGGGGGTACTCGCTGAGCAATGCAGACTCCCATGATCTGGTGTAGGCTGTGGCCTGGCATGCGCCAGGTCCGGGCTGTGCGGGCTGTGGTGAGGAGGCGGCGGCCCGGTCCGAGCGCATGCTGCGCAGCATGCTGTCCAGGTCTCATGTACATAGAGCCGGCCTGCAGCCAATGTGTTTGCTAAAAGTGTGTGTGTGTGTGTTGGGAGTGCATGCTGCGTGTAGTGTGTGAGAGCAGTTGTTGCATCTTCGTGCGCCAGGCAGGTAGTCAATAGTAACATGTAACTTATAGCAGCAACCTCGACATCTCCCTTTCCGCAGCGCGGCGCCGCACATCGGCGGGCTCTTGGTGGCCGCAGCGGCCAGTGCGCGCTGCGGCGAGCGGAGCACACTGCTGCGCATGAGCGAGGAGAGCGCCGGGCTGTACGGACAAGATGACTTTGACACCCAGCACGTCGCCGCCTGCCCGAAGAGAGGCTTGGGGCGCGGCGACCCGGAATGCGCGTGGCCCCGCGCGCACGCCTCTTTACAGATGCCAGAGGCGCGTCTGTCTGCACGCTCAGGCGCGGCCTGTGGTGCCACGGGGCCTTTTACATGCTGTGCGCCTGGCAGCCCAGGTCGCCGCTCGCTGGACGTCTGGCGCAGCGCACAGATGCAGGGAGCGCAAGAGCGGGGCGAAGCCGGGACATGGCGCAGTTTGTCTACACACAGACTTTCCAGACCTGCAATATGGCTCACACAACGCACCAAAGGCCGACATGCTGCCTGGCAGGTAGCTGGCTGACGCCGGCCTGGCTGCTGCGGCCGCTTCAGCGATTCGCCCCGCATCGCGCCTGGCGCCTCCGGGGCCACCTGTCTGGCGTGTGGGGGTTTGGTTGTCGAGGCATGTGCTTGATTCTCACACTCTCTGCAAGTTTCTGCAGTTTCCAAGCCTGCTGGCGTTTCAATACCCTGCAGGGTCACCACAGCTCCTGCGGAAGCGAGTGTCATTGCCTTGGACATACAGCGCGCTGTCGCAAGACGCGCTTGATGACTGCGCCGGTAAGCCACACTGTGCACGCGCTCTCTGCACGCTGGTATCTCTGACGCGCCCAGCTCAGTAGCCCCTCGGCGGGCGCAGGTGCGCTGCTCTTGCTCTTCTTTGGGTGTTTCCTTCTAAACTCGACACACTGAGGCTGGTGATGCTACTGTGGGTGCAGAATATTGCAGTCAGGCACGCACAGAGACTCTTCATACCACTGTTGCACCATAGTGACTGGCTGTTGTTCAGCCTTGGCGGCGAGTTCCGGAGGCCTTGAAACGGGCGCCCAAGGAGAGCACGCCAAGCGCGCACCGCTCTTTGCCTACAAATTTAAAGAGTCTCACGCGGTGCCGCCTTGCTGCATGTCCACCGCTTTGGTATTGATGTGGCTGTGGTGAGCTGCCGCGTGTATAAGGTGGCAGAGCTGATCATCGTGAACAGAGCTGCGCACAGTGTGACTGGTGCCAGTTGCGTAGCAACATGGCCTTGCGCTGGTTGCGGGCTGGGTCACTGTGAAACCACGCTCAGTGCAAGGAGTGCTTCATGGAGATTAGCACCCCAGACGTCCTTGTCTTTGTAGGCACACCTCCGCATGGCGCGCCGTGGAGCTGGTGATCAAGGCGCCAAGGAGGTGCGGCAGTTTTGTGAAAAGCTTGTGCAGCTAAGGCTGTTGCCAGGTGTACGAGGTGCAGCAGCGCACTGCAGGCAGGACGCCAGGCATCGGTCTGGCGTGTCTGCTGACTGGCACTTCCATTCCACTTCCGCACTGCCTCACCACCCACGCCGCTGCCCCAAGCGTGGTTTCCTTGCTCAGGCGCGCTGCCGAGCGCACAGGTGCCCTTCATAGCGCTGCCCGACGAGCTGCTGGGCAGCATCCTGCGGCGCGCCTGGGCGGACAGGCCGCCGCGCCCTGCGGCGGAGGAGGTGCGCTGCGCGGCCGGCCTGGCGTCTGTGTGCCGCCGCGTGCGCGCGCTGCTGCGCGCGCATCCGCTGCCGCTGGCGCTCGACTTCAGCGCGGCGCCCCTGAGCTTGGCTCAGGCCGTCTTGCTGCTCGACCCTGCGCTGGCGGGCCGCGTGGAGGCCGCCAGCTTTCAACCCAAGGACGCTCTGTGGAAGCAGCCGCTGCTTGGCAAGTTTGCTGGCGCCGCACAGCCGCACGCTGCTGCGCCTCACCGGCGTGCCGCTGCGGCTGGTGGCCCGCCTGAGCCAGCAGGGCCGACCTGACCTGGACCTGAGCGGCCTGCGCCTGACCAGGCTGGGCATTGACTGCAATGATGCTGACGACATTTTTTATTGCGATTACGACTCGTCACCGGGGTGTTTGTGGCTGTGGCCCGAGCGCCTGCCAGGCACTTTGGAGGAGCTCCACCTGCTTGGCCTGCCAGGAGTTTGGCTTGAGCACCTGGCGTGGGCAGCGCAATCGAGCGCAGGCTTGGCAGGGCGGCCGCCGCAGCTGCGCACCCTGCGCGTGACGTGCGGGGAACGCGGAGATCAGCCATGGTCCATTCACAGTGTCCCCCTCCTGGAGGGCCTCCCTGCCTTGCCGGCCTTTGAGGTGGCCTTTGAGGGCACAGGTGTGTCCGTCGATGTCCACGGCAGCCTGTTTGCGCGGGTCAGGTCCGTGCGCATACAAAGTGATGGCTGTTTGGGCCTGGAGGACGACCACAGTGATGTGGCCACTTTCGTGGACCACCTCTGCCCGGCTGGCCTGCAGGCTGCAGAGCTGTGCTCTAGGCATGATTGGTGGATCGACAGTGAGGGCCCCGGCCTGCACAAGATCGTGCTCGAAATGATCAGCAGGTGCGGCAACCGCTTTGCTGTTGAGGTGGGCTTGCATCATGAGCTACAGGATGAGGACGAGGACGAGGATGAGGATGAGGATGAGCACTGTTCCCGGTTCGAGCAGTCTCGCCTGGCCTGGCGCCGCTGGCCGGCCCCCGGCGCGCCCGGCCTGCAGGCGGCCAGAGCGGCGCACGAGCGCGCCCGCAAATGGGCGGCTGAGGTTGAGCAGTGTATCAAGGATGGCGAGTAAAGGAGTAACACGATATTTGACACAGTGCACGAGCTGTTGTCCTGGCAGTGCGTCAGGCCCTGATTGTTGAAGAGGCTAGGCGCAATGCAAAGGCTGGCAGAGAGCATGTACTGGCTTGCATATTGTTTTACGTATGCTGCTGTGCCTGCGAGTGGGAGGCAGTGGTAGGGCAAAAGGATGGGTTGGACTGCCCGCGTGTTGTAATGCTGGTTGCTGCTCATCTGCTTCATGCCTTGCCGACTGCCTGACAGGAATGTGGGCTAAGACTCCCTCGCGCCCAACCGTCAAAGCCGGCCTGCAATCACTGTACTCAGCGCATGCATGTGTCGAGAGTAGCATCATGCACTCAGACGCTCAGCATGGCATGCTGAGTATACTGTTGGAGTATACTGGTGCCGCCTGAGCACAGACAGGACTGTCCAGTCTCACAGGTTTTTTTGAGCGGACACGCAACGCGACGCCTGGCTGCTCTTGCCCCTCCCCGCAGACGTCCACTTTACTGACATTGTAAGTGCGGTACAGTCCCACTGCTGCAGTCAAGCTTGCCTCTGGTCTCGCTCAGCATGTTGCTGGGCTCCTGCTTGTGAGCCCAGCAGGCTGGTTACGGCATGAGCTGCCATGCTGGCCCTGGCCTTGCTGTACATGCTGCTTTGCAGCTGCTTGACAGCCCAGCAGGCCCTGGATGGCCTCCTACTGCCAAACCGGCCTTGCCTTGCTCCTCAGAAAGTTGACTGCTGTGAGCTGTGCTGTCATGCAGGTCCTTGCCTTAATTTCCAATGTTGCTGTGCTATTGCTTGTGGGCCCTGCAGGCTCTGATTGGCCTGCTGCTACCATGCTGGTCCAGGCCTTGTTGTGGACGCTGCTGATGCTGTTGCCTGTGAGCCTTGCAGGCTCAGGTTGGCCTCCTGCTGCCATCCTGGCCCGCGCCTTGCTGTGCAAGCCATCTTCCCTCAGCTGATCTGGATGTGTATTAGGTCTGGTCCTCTGTGCCTGTGTGCTTGCTCAGTGTGTGAAGGAACATTTGGTTGGTGAGCTGCCTGACCACCGCACTGGCTAGCTCTCTATCAGTGTAAAGTGGATCGTATCGGTCACACGTTTGCATGGTTGGTGTGAGCTGGGCTGACCGAGGTGTGTCGTACATCAGTTGTAATTTGGCTGCTGCTTGCACACCGAGCTTAAATGCCTACACCGTACAAGCTTGTACCTTCTACGCGCAGAACAGCAGAAGACAGCCACATTTGGCTACCAAACGGCCACTTTTCTCATGTAGGCAGGCAATGCAGGCTGAGCGGACTTGCTGGGGTTCCATCGCACTTTTGGCGTGGGCACACAGCATGACCCACACAGCAAAATCTCGAGGCACAGCAGGACTGCTTTGCCGCGCGGTGCACAGTGCTAGGGTTCCGCATGACGCCGTGACAAGCCTGTTCAGTTCCAATCCTTGCAGCCTGCAGGGCGGCGAGAAGTTGCGGCTGTCGCGCCGCGCCGCGCCTCTAATGACGCTGTAAACCAGCTCAAGCACACCCGGGCGTCCCCGCTGCAAGGGGCTCGTCACAAAAACCATGGCTGGCCCCAACATCGGGCCAGGGGCAGGGTACGAAGCGGTCAGCTGCAGCCGCTTCAGCCGGGGTGCGCGGCCGCGGCCTGCAAGCTCGGGGCACAACAGCACGCTGCTGTTACGAAACTGCAGGCGGCGCAGGCTGGGGAAGCCAGCCCAGGCTGCCCAGGGCCCGGGCGTCCAAGCAGCCCTCAACCTCCAGTTTACCTGCAGCGTAGCGCCCAAGGCGCAGTTCCTCCAGATCGGTCAGCACGCTCACGCCCTCGGGCAGTTGATCAAAGCAGCAGTCCGGACAGTAACCCGACGAGAAGGGGGAAAATGCCTTCCATCTGCGCCACCACCAGGCTTCCCCGGCAGAGTGAACACGCGAGCTTCTCGCAAGGCTCGCCGTCGCACGTATTTGACTGGAAGAGGCGAAGTGGTAGAGATAAGCGCAGCTCGTTGCCTGCTCGCCGTCTCCTCCGCAGCGCCTGGTGGCTGACGCAAACGCTCTACAATGACGCTGCACTGCGCGTGGTGCGCCGCGCAGCACTGAGGCTCAGCAGCGACGAGCTGATAGCAATTCGGCTAGCCTCAACCCTTGACACAAGCCCTGCCTGGTGTGGAAAGGGAGCTTGTGCCCGGACGCCTGGTTGCCCAGGAGAGTGAACAATAAACAGCGTTGCTGCACAGGAACGGTTGCAAGGCCGTGGCAGTGGCTGGTTGCTCTGTACAGGACAGCACTTGTAGGGCGGGGCGCTCAACCAGGGCGTGGCAGCGCTGCGGGGCTGCGCGGGCATGTGGCGCGCGGCATACCTGCAGGCCCGCGCCGTGGCGGGCGGCGCGCCGCTGCTGTCCGCGGCGGACGGCCGCCTGCGGCACACCTGCGCGGGCGCGGGCGGCAGGAGGCGAAGATTACGCCTGGCGTCGCCGGCGCAGGCGCGGCGCGGCCTCGCGGAGCTGCTGTCCGTGCAGAGCGAGTCTAGAGAGTGCGCCGCGCACCTGCTCGCTTGCGCCCTGCAGCTGAGACAAGCTGGCAGCTTGTCGCGGCGCATGTCTGCTGCCTCCCCTTGCCTGCCTGAGAGAGCGTCACAGCGCTGCCGCTATTGCCACCAGGAAGTGTGCAGCGCCTTTGCACGTGCTGTGCAGCTCGCGCATGTCTGCAAAGTGCTTGCGTTCAGGGCGGCCACGCAGAGCAGCTGACGCTGTTGTCCATGTCTGTGCTGCAACTCGGTGCACTGCTCCTTTTCGTTACAAGCGGGTGTCGTGTGCTACGCCCGCGCTCCCCGCGCATGCCTGCTGCACCCGCACCCGCCTCCGCCGCACTCAGACCAAGCGCTGCTGGTGTTTGCACAGAGAACCAGGCGCTAAAGTTCCCCTCAGTGTGACACAACTTCTGCCCGCTCGCGGCGCCGCCGCTGTCCGCCAGCGGGGCGCTCCTCCAAGCGTGCGCTCACGGCGCACGCGCGCGGGCAGAGCCGGCCCGGCGCGCGCAAAGCTGCGGCCGCACACCGTGTCGCCGCGGCTGGCGGTGCCGGAGCACATCATGCGGCCGCCGTACGTGGACACCGGCGAGAACCCGTTCTACGACGAGGTGCAGGTCCACGACGCGCAGGTGCGCTCCCAGCTTTGCCGCCGCACCCGCAGTTCCCACCACTGCTGTTTTTCTGCTTGCCAATTTCGGGTCATGTATAGCGGGTGAGCTGCAAGCGTGCTGCGTTAAGTCTTTACGCTGCAGGCTGGGGCGTGCGTCGGGTGACGCCGGCGGCGGGGCCGCGCGGCGGCGCTGACGCGCGCGGCGCGCGCCGCAGGGCCTGGTGAAGATGCGCGCGGCCTGCACGCTGGCGGCGCGGGTGCTAGAGTTTGCCGGCACGCTCGTGCGGGTGCGCGCCCGCGCGCGCGCCTGCTTGGCGCTGATGCCAGTGCGCCTGGCTTTGTTGCCTGCGGCGAGCGAGCCGGACGTGTGCCAGCCCTGAGCAGCCGCGCGCGCGCTGGTGAGCGCGGCCTGTGCGCGCAGCCGGGCGTGACGACGGACACCATAGACAAGGCCGTGCACAAGATGATTGTTGATAACGGCGCCTACCCCTCGCCCCTGACGTATGGTGCGTGCGTCAGCCCCGCTCCACACCCGCTCCACAAGCGAGCCCGGACGGGCGCTCGCGCTGCATCACCAGCCTCGCCGGCGACGCTTACATTCCGCAGTGCTGCCAGGCAGCCTGTGCAGCCACTGTCTCATGCGCCGGGCTCCGCGACAGCGCGCTTCTCCCCGCTGTGCGCTGCGCACCGGGCGCCTCAGCCACGCGTGTACCATTGCGCTTGCGAGGGCGGCGGCGCGCGCGCGCAGGCAACTTCCCGAAGAGCGTGTGCACGTCTGTGAACGAGTGCATCTGCCACGGCATCCCCGACTCGCGGCCGCTCGTCAAGGGCGACATCGTCAACATCGACGTCACCGTGTACCTGAACGTGGGGACCCTGTCAGGCCCGCTTGTTGCAATACACCCGTGAGGCTGTATTGCATGGCCGCGGGCAGTCTCGCTGCTTGTGCGCGCGTGGCCGCCAATCTGCAGATCAGAACACGCGCTTGACTGCCCTGCCGATGCAAGGGCGCCTTGCGGGCGTGCGTGCGGTCATGGAGGCGCACAGCGCACGCATTGCCTGACCGCCGCTGCGGGCGCGCGCAGGGCTACCATGGCGACACGTCGCGCATGTTCCACGTGGGCCACGTCAGCGACGGCGCGCGCCGGCTGTGCGACGTGTCCAAGGAGTGCCTGGACGCGGCGATCACGCAGTGCGGCCCGGGCGTGCCGATCGCGCGCATCGGCCAGGCGCGCGCGGCGCACGCTGGCTGGGGGCGGGCGCCTGCCTGACCCAACCGGAGGCGTGTGAAGTGGGCAAAGCTGTCAGGGCTGTATGACAAACCCTGCACGGGCCTGATGCGCTCGCAGCGCCAAGGCGCAAGCGGACAGGTCACTCATCAGCTAGCCCTTAGTCTTGGCACATCATGGTCAAGGCCCCACGACTGCCTGCATGTGACACGTCATGTGCAGGGCGTTGCTCGCTGAACCCTGCCTCGGACAAGACCTGACTCTGCACAGGTGGACAAGACCCGACCCTGCACAGCTGCGGCTCTGCCTGATCGGCGCCGCGCGCGCAGGTCATCCACGAGATCGGCGAGCGGTACGGCCTGGGCGTGGTGCCCAACTTTGTGGGCCACGGGGTCGGCTGGCACTTCCACAGCGCGCCGGTGGTCACGCACGTGCGCAACCGCGAGCCGGGCGTGATGTTGGTCGGCCAGACGTTCACGATCGAGCCCATGCTGACCGAGGGCACCACGCGCAGCAAGGCGCGCACGCCCACCCCCCCGGCCGCTGACAAGCTGCGCCGATCGGCGAGGCGTCCGCGCTCCCCCCGCTCACGTGATGGCATGCTGCTGGCAGGGCGCGCTGCTGTGGCCTCGCGCTGCTGCGAATCATGCACACGCCGTAGCAGAGTGGTGCATGCCTGGCAGGGACCTTGTTCGCAGGTCCACTTGAGCAGCGTCCCGAAGACATGCAGCACAGGCTGCAAGCTCGCCTGGACGTCCGCTGGAGAGCGTGGCTGCGCGATGCTGCACACACCCGGGCCCCTAAGCTGCGCATGGACTGCACGGTCAGCATGCAGTCACGCCGCACCAGGCCGGCGTGCTGCGATGATAGTTGAGGGCTTATGAGGGCTCATGAAACAAGGTCCTGCGCGTGGCAGACGTGGCGCGACGACTGGACCATCGTGACCGCGGACGGCAAGCTGTCCGCGCAGTACGAGCACACCATCCTTATCACCAAGAACGGCCACGAGGTGCTGACCGTGCCGTAGCGCGCTCTCCGCCGCAGGCGGCAGCTGCCGCGGCTCCTTCCGGCTGCGCCAGCATGCCATGCAGGCACTGCACCAGGTTCGAGAGGGGGCTTGCACGATGAAGAGCGATGCTGGCGGTGGTAGCCTGCGGAGGAGCTGCTTGGGCTGGAGTGTAATCAGAGCGTGCGAGCAGTAAGCGGGTGGCATGCAGACCAGCGCGCATGCATGTGCCAGTGGCCTGCACCAGTGATGGAATAGTGCTTTTATTTTTCTGTTGCTCAGTGCGGTGTATATTTTGGGGTGTCCACCGTATGCATTGTCTGGTGGCCTTGACGCCGCGCATGCCGCGACAGACATGCAGAGTCGTGTCGCTCAATGACCTCGCTCACTGAAACAACACAACACCTGCGTATGCTGCACAGAGCACGGCCACCAGGCTGGTGCCACCAGCCGTTGACCCAGTGCGATGCGATACTCGCCAGGAGGGTCAAGCACCAGCACTGTCGTACTGGGCTTCAGCTGCCTGTCGCGGACGTTCTGGCGCGCTGCAATCATTGCTCGTTTTTTTTCCTCCCTTGCAGCGCACTCGGCGGTCGGCTCTCCCTCTGAGCTGTGCAAGGTCAGTGCAGCACACTAGCTCTGCAGTGGACGCCCGAGCGCACAGAGGCGCAGTGGTGGGTACGTACCCCCCATGGCGCGTTACACGCACGGCCTCTATGCACAGAACATCAGGAGGGGACAGGCCAGACAGGCAGACACCGGCGGCAAACACCCCAGGGACGCAGCCAGGGACACGGACTCTCACGCACGGCCGCTAGCAAAACTCGTGGTGCGCAGCACCGCCGCGAGCGCGGGCCTCAGCTGCCCTCCACGGCCGCCGGCGCCTGCTGCTCTACCTCCTCCTTCTTGCCGGTCACCAGGTCCTGGATGTAGCCAAACGGCTGGATCTGCGCCGCCCGCGTCATGGTCAGGCCCCGCATACCCTCCCTCCATGCCCGGCAGGGCGGTGCTTGAGCGCCTCAGCGCCAGCGTCGCGGCCCTTTCCTCTCAGGATAGCCAGTCAGGCCAGCTGCTGCCAGACACAGCCCAATGTCGTCACTGGCAGGACACAGCCCCAGTGCCCTGGTGGACGCCCCAAGCTACAGGGCCATGGGTGGCTGCGTGACCAGCTGTATGACCACTCACACACTATCCCGCAACATCCAGTACCCAGGGCTACTGGTATCCGTCCACGTGCTTCGCGTCTGCAATCGTGAAGCGCGCTGGGCCAGCCCACTAGACCATGCACCCACAGAGCTAGGTCTTGCAGCCCGGTACACTGCTTGGACAGCGCACATAGCGCGCCTCCAGGGTGCAAGCAAGAGCGCGGAGATGGACGCTCTGAGCTCCCTAACGCAGGTGCCACAGCTCTTGCACGGCCCATGCGCAGTCCTGCCTTTCCTGCTCAGGGTGTGTTCCAGGACACCGAGCAGAGCACGTCAGACCTAGAGCAGCCTTTCTGCTCCCAGCAGCTCCCAGCAGGAAGGCTGCGCTAGGTCTGACGTGCTCGGCTCGGTGTCCTGGAACACATCCCTGAGCAGGCCACCTACAGCACATACACTGTACTGATGAGCGGCGCGTTCCCTTGACTACAGCACAAACACGCCATGGAGCGCGCCGGGCCTGGCGTCCCAGTGCGCGCACTGAAGCCGCGCTTGGTGAGCAGCGCCGCACCATCCCCCCTGGCAGCACAGCTTTTCTGGCCGATCGTGCAGACACCCCCGGGCCGGTGGTGCAGGGCAGGTCCAGGCGCACCAGCCAGATGGCCCCGACCGCGCCGGTCACGCCCCACATCCCCGCCGCCTGCACCTCGGTGCCGGTGAACCTAAACGCCACCGGCAGCTGCGCGCAGGCACAGACACATTGCTGAGTCCGAGCGGCAACCGCCCGGCGGCGGTCCTGGTGCCGACTCCAATAGTCAGCACCCACACGTACCTGGCAACGCCTTGCACAGGTGACTGCATTGGGGCTCAGCACAGTGGCCGAGTGCGCGACAGGGCAGAGAGCTGCTGCGACTGCGCAGGGGCGTCACAATCTCAGGCAAGCGCTCACTGACTCCGCCTGCGGTGGCACGTTGCCAGCAGGCTACACTGACAAGGACTCCGGGGAGAAGCGCAGGGCGCACGTAGTCTGTCACCCTTTTCAGCATAGTTTGTTTCATTATGCTCTCCCCACACCTTGCAGCAGTTTCACTGTTCAGCAACACCAGCGCCGTCGAGTGCAACGCTCCAAAGCACCTGCAGCAGCAGAGAACCGACACATCGGAGGAGCGGGACTCTGGGCAATGTGCTGGGGGGCCCTTAATCCCTAAATCCCCGACCTAGCTCTCCGGATGAGGCTGCATCCCGAACAGCCCGTGCTCGTGCTCCCTCCTTTGCGTGTTCCTGAGCCTGCCTGCAGCGTGACAAGGCAGCCACCATGCAGGCGTCCGCTTTCACCGCCCGGCCCGTGGCTGCAGTCGCACGTCCGGCTCGCGCGCCTCTGGCAGTGCGAGCGGCCGCAAAGCCCCAGGTCCGGCCAGGCCGTAGCGACGCGTGCAAGCACGCCGGGTCACCTGCCGAGAGGGAGGGCAGAGGCCATGCTGCAGGATGGTACTGAAGAGCTTTTGGTTTCTGCTGTCGCGCAGGAGCAGAAGGCCAACCGCGTGGCGCAGTTTGCGCTGGCGGGCCTGGCGGCGGTCTACATGGTCGCAGCGCCGGCAGCGCAGGCGGCCACCGTGAAGCAGGTGCTGTGCGCGTCCAACCCGACTTCCAAGGTGCGGCGCGGCCCTCTGCTGTCCTTCGGCCGCTTTGTGTTGATGACACCTTAAGCTCAGCTTGCACAGACTGCAGAGCAGTAGGTGTGTTCGGGGACTCACACGATCTGTGTCACGCAGCTCTGCCTGCGCGACTCGGCTACCGCGATCAAGAGCAGCGAGCGCAAGTAGGCGGGCTGCGGCGCCGCTGAGCGGCCGGAGGTAGCGGGCTTGGTCTGTGCAACTGCGTTGGCTGGCGTGATAGGACAGCAGGGCGTTTGGCGCTGCTGGCAGGGCTGTCCCAGCAGCTCGCGGTGGCGACTCCACCGTCCCTGTTTGTATTCGGTGACACGCCTGGTGTAAGAACTTGTCGTCGGTGGTCACGGCTGCGCTCACGCCTCGCATCTGTTGGTCAGCCTTCCACGCGCTCTGTGGCCTTGCGTGGGACGCCTGGCGCTGAAACCACAGCCCCTGGCTGCTCAGAAAGTCCTCAAGAGCTCCTACGCAACTTGCGGATCCTCGCTAGCGTGTGCTGGACTGCAGGGTGTGCGCCAACGACACCGCAGGAGTGTTGATACAGATCTATGTTCCAACCTTTGCCCTGGCAGCGGTGGCTGCAAACGTATTTATACGCGCGCTCTGAGGCGTTGGTGGACTTGCTCAAGCACTGCGCCTCCACAGTGCAGGACTTCTTACGCTACGGCTTCTTTGGGGGGGGGCCTTCACGTACCTATGCTTGACTAGCAGTTCTCAAATCACCCATACCCGCCCTTGCCCATCCCTTGCCCCACCACTGTAGTCGTCCTGAGCACAGTATGTTGGGGAGCGACAGCACGTGTCTCCTACAAACCTATTGTCAAGTAAAGCTACTGGCAATGCATGATAGCACGTGAGCAGCCAGCGTGTCAGCCAGCACTCCTGAGGAGCAAAGGGTCGCGCGATGCCGCTCGCACTCACCTGCGCCGCCCTCGCGCCGCGTCAGTGACCCCAGCCCTTCGTCGCGGAGTCACAGGCACCTGGACTCTGGACTGAATGGCCCCTCTGCGATGCATGCACAGCGTTCAGGTCCGCAGCCTTGAGCAGACAGACCTAATGTGACACAACGCATGTGTGCCTCAAGAGGGAGGCTGTCAGCATGGGACCATGCCTGGGCCAGGGACACACCGCTAGCAGAGCGCGGGACACGCGGGTAGCAGAGCGCGCGGCGCACCGCTAGCAGAGCGCGTCCAGCAGCGCGGCCAGCTCGCTCGGCGGCGTCAGGCCGGCGCGCGCGGCCTCGCCGGGCGGGTACTCCGCCTCCAGCAGGGCCGCCACCTGCAGGCCGTGCGCGCCGCACGCGTCTCCGGCACCCCGCTACACTGAACAGATATGGAGCATGCAGTGGCAGGGCCATCCGCCCGCATGCATCTCAGGCCCCTCAGTATACTGCGTGTGTGTGGAGCATGCACTGGCAGGACCATCGACCGCTCTGGGCAAATGGCCAGGTTTGCAGTCAACCTGAGTCGTCCGCAGAACAGCGCCACGCAGGCCGTCAGACTCGCACTGGGCAGCGCGGCGTCAGGCGTGCGCCCTGTCAGCAGAACGTCAGGCTGCGGCTGGGCACGCCTGGCCGTGCGCCTCGGCGATGTTGGACTTGATGGGCTTGAACAGGATGGCGTGCGTGGCCGGGTTGGCCAGGTACAGGCGCATGCGGGCGGCCGCGGCCGGCAGCGCGCCGCCCAGCGCCTCGCGCACGCGCGCCGCCATCTCCGCCAGCCGCTCCGGCGCCGCAAATGCCTGCCGGCCAGGCGCTCAGCGCGCGTCAGTTTCGACGTCAGTGTCACGCCTCTGCGCACAGGCCCCAGTTTGCGAGCGTGCTGCCGAAGCGCGGCGAGGCACAGGCGAGGGGCACGGGCGCCCTCCCGCTCGCGGACCTGGTTTGCATGCGCGTCAGCGCCGGGCTTGCAACAGGCCTGCCACACGCATAGCGCGCGGCGGCGGGCGCCGGCGCGCGCCTGCTCGCGCAGCGGGCGGCCGGCGGCGGCGCCGGGCGCGGACGCGGCCACGCGCACGGCGGTGACCTTGGTGATGAACGACAGCATCGGCTCCACCGCCAGCTTGGTCGCCGCCATGATGAACGCCTCGCACGTCGCCTTGAGCAGCTTCTCCAGCTCCTTCTTGCTGTCCACCTGCGCGCCGCGCCGGCGGACCCTCACCCCACCCTGCCCTGCCCTAGCAACAGGCGGGGCAGCATGCGCGCCGGGCATGCCCGCTGCAATGCGGTGGCTTGCTGTCCACATGCGAGCGCGCCAGCGCGTCTTGCCCGCGCCCGGAAGCAGCAGGCGGAGCAGGTTGCAGAGAGCCGGGCACGCCCGCTGATAGCCAGTAGATCAAAGTAAGAGCTCAAGCGCACAGGGACGACGCATGCAAGCCGGGCGCTGAGCAGGGCTGCGAGGGTGCGGGGGCGGGCGGCCGGGTGTGCCTGCGGACCTGGCTCTCCAGGACCCTGGGGCCGCCGCGGTTGAGCAGCTGCACCACCGCATTGTCGGACGAGAGCGTGAACAGCGATGACTGCCCTGTTTGCCCCACCGCTTGTTCAGCGCCACGCACACGTCAGGCAAGTTAGACACTACCAGCCTGCCCGACATGCTCCCTGCAGTGTCAACACAGGCGGGCTTGCCGCATGCAGAGCGTCGGCAAAGCTGTTGCGGAGGAAGCGCGCCCGCCCTGGCGCAGCCCGGTGGGAGCGGGCCCGCATGCTCTGCAGGCGAGACGGGCTTTCCCTGGCGCTGGTTGCGGCCTGTGGGTGGACGCAGGCCGCGTCCACCCGCAGATAAGTGCAGGTCAAATTCAGGGTTGGGGTAGGGTTGGGGGAGCGCGCCGGACAGGATGCGCCGCAGGTGGTCGCGCATGTGCGAGAAGTCCAGCTCGGTCTCGACCACGTAGAAGTCGGCCTCGAAGGGCGCGATCTGCTCGCGCAGGATGAGCAGCTGCTTGATGAGGAACAGCTGGCCGTCCATGGCGCTCGCCCGCTTGGCCACCGCGCGCGCCGCCACCTGCGCAGCAGCGCCCGCCCGCCCTTGCCGAGACCCTAGCATTCCCTCGCACGGCCATCCTCAGCATGGCCAGTGTCTGGCATCCATGGCCAGTGTCTGCCACGCATGCTGACGGCCTCCAGGCGAGGGCTTAGGTGCGAGGGCTGCAGGGCGGAGGGCGGTGCGGAGCAGTGGCGCTGCGCAGCAGGCCTGGCCACCAAGGACTTGCAGAGAGAGCTGCCCTCAGTAACACTGCAATGACTTTTCAGCCCAGCGCGAACGGGCACTTCCTCGGGTGCTCTGTTACGACAGTGTGCGACATATGCAGCGGGAATAATACAATGCATGGGCACAAAGGATCAGCGGTCTTGCATGCACCCCAAATTGGGACAAACTCTGCTCGAGGCGGGACCGGGGCACGGGGGTTCTACTTCCGCCATCCCATATGCGGGGGTGTCGGCGTGCACGCCTGCACGGCGGCGGCGCAGGAGGCCACCGCGTCCTGCGCCAGCCCGGCAAACACGCGGTGCTCCACGCAGCGGTACAGCCGCGACAGGCAGCCCAGCGTGCGCTGCACCGGCGGGTACCAGGCCGCGCGCGCGTCCGGCGCGCTCTCGCGCTGCGCGCGCACGTGCGCGCCGCTCGGGCGAGGCCCCACCGGTCGGGCGAGGCTGCCCTGCCTCCCGGCAGGGCAAGCCGCGACCGGCAGGCCTGACTGGCTGAGGCACTGCGCCGGCGGGCGCTCGCGCGCGCGCCACGCCGCGCACCAGCGCCTCGACGGGTGCGCCTCTCTACCTTTTGGTCTGGTGCTCCTGTCCTCGGATGTGCTGGTGCGCTCTGTGTGCACCTGCTGCACATCGGAGGGTCGGGCGCCAGACGCTCACCTGCGCCTCTTCAGACGCGCCGCCGTCCTGCGCCAGCGGCGCGCGCTCGTCGGGCTGCTGCGCCGCGTCGGCGCCCTCGCGGCCGGCGGCGGCCGCGGCGCCGCCCGGCGCCGCCGCCTGGGCCAGGCGCTGCAGCTTGCCGGGGTAGTCCAGGTCGGCCGCGCTCGGCTGGAAGCCCGCCACCTCCTCCTGCGCGGCCCGGTCTCTTCAGGGGCTTTTTTTACCGTCAATGTAACCACATAGCTTGAGTCATCACAAGCCGTGCTGAACTGCGTCACCCACACGACATGCACACCGCGCGGCGAGCAGGGCACATGCGCGGCGCTCGTGCCCTGCGGCCGCGCTGTCCCGATCGGGCAAGCCTGTCCCACCCATCACGTCGGCATCACCCCAGCCTCTTCACCAGCTTCCCGTAGCGCACGCTCTGTGCAGGCCGTCAGCGCAAAGTCCTCGCGAGCGGGAGCGGTCACAGGCTAGCGCGGACACGGCATGCGGCAGAAGCCCCGCGCGCAAGCACGGCAGAGCCCTGCTCGCGCGCAGGCCCGCGCGCCTTGATGAACGCCTGCACGCGGAACGTCAGCCGCTGCTGCACGTCCGCCAGCGTGCGCAGCAGCACGGGCCGCAGCGGCGCGACCGCGTCGCCGCGCCGGCCCAGCTGCTCCTCCAGCACCTGCGGCCGACCCCACGCAGTTGGGCCTGCCGGGTCATGACGGCGCATGGCTTCACAGACTGGCAGCGGGCGGCAGGGGCTTGCCAGGGGCCTGTAGCAGAGGAACACCAACTAGGTATGCAGCTGTGAGTTTAAAACATCAAGTTTTGAGAAAAATCTCTCTAATTGTTTTCTACACTTGGAGCATTGACCCCAGGGGCACGCGCTGCATGCGTCGCAGAGCAGCAGCCAGCTCAGGCGCCCCAGGGACTGGGGCGCCGGGCGGCGGCTGGCAGGCAGAGAGCACCGCTGATGTGCGCGCGCATGCAGCGCCGCAGGCAGGCCGCCGGCGCGCTTGCAGGGCTGCGCGGCGCAGCTCAAACCCCGCACGGACCGACGCTCCACCGCTCTTAGAACAAGCACGAGCAACACGAGCAGGCACTCAGCGCGCGCGCGCGGCGCGGCCGGCAGCGCAGAGGCGTGCCTCGTGCTGCAGGATGTCCACTAGCTCGCACAGCGAGCCCAGGTCGGCCAGCTGGATGAACGCGGGCCGCAGCGCGTCGTACAGCACGGTGCAGAGCGGGTCCATGAGCGCGCCGAGCGCGCCGCCGCCGTCGCCGTCCGCACCCGGGAAGAAGCCGTCAAACAGCTGGTGCTCCAGCTGGCACACCTGGCGCGCGCGCGGGGAATCATGATAGGGCATTGTAATAGGGTTATTGCGGGCGCGCGCGTATTGGGGTGAGCGCCAGCGCGCGCGCCGCCGCATGCTGAGCCTCGAGCGGCCCGCCGGCGGCAACCAAGAGAGGAGCTGACGCCCGAGTCAACAAAGCGCGCGCCGCACGTTGGCAAGCGCTCAGCAGGGCGCGCGGTGCGCCGGCGTGATGCGCCAGGGGCAGGGCATGCAGGGGCGCCAGAGGGGCGAGGCTGTCGACAGGGTGTAGCTGCGCGCCATGCCATGCGACTGAGGCGCCTGCATGGCACCCCATCACGGCGCCCCAGCGCACTCACCTCACGCGAGCGCCAGGCTCTGCGCCAGCCTGGGGCCGCGGGCGCGCCTGCATGAGGTAGGCGCAGCCGCTGCGCGTGCGCTGCGGCAGCGGCTCGCGCGCGTACGCGGCGACGCGCTGCGCGGTGACGCCGGCCACCAGGCCCAGCCGCACCTCGCAGTACAGCCGCTGGCAGTCGGCCACCAGCTGCGCATACTCGGGCCTGCCGGCGCGCGCGGCCAGGCCCGCCAGCAGCCCTGCGCTCCCGGGCGGCCCGGCGTCGCACGGCGGCGCTTGCGCGACGGCTGCGCGAGGTTGCTGGCTTTCACAAGGCGTGCCGCCAGTGTGCATGAAATGTGGCAACTGGTGCGTGGATGAGACGCAGGCACAGACGCGGGCGTCGTCAGGCAGCTCGGTGCTCGCGGCGCACTTCCGCGCCCCCGGGGCGCGCGCCTTTGAGCCCCGGCTCTGCGGCCGCGCGGAAGCGCACGTAGAGCAGCGCCGTCTCGGCGCCCTCGGCCAGGACGGGCGCGCCGCCGCCGGCGCTGCCGTTGGCCGTCGCCGCGGTCGCCGGGGCGCCGCCCGGGTCGCCGGACGCGCGCCGCGAGGCACCGTGGCCGCGCGCGTCCCGCATCCCCTGCTGCACCTGTGCGGCGACCAGCTTTGGTTCAGTGCCGAGACAGGATCAGACTGCAAGACTTGCGCTGCCCGTGGCTGCGCAACTCCCGTACAAACTGGGGCACCGCCCCTGTCTCGCAAGACCTCGCGTGGCAGACTGCGCACGTGTGTGGTCGGACAGGCTACTTAAATTTCTCCTGTCGTGCTGACAGGGGCCTCAATGATGACAACGCACAGATGCACCCCGAGGGCGCCTGCCCGCTCGCGGGGCGCCGCGCCTGCTCGGCCGCGTGCCGCAGCACGGCCTGCACGCGCGAGCGCAGCGACGCCAGCGCGCGCGCCTGCAGCGCGCGGAAGCGCCCGGCGTACGCCGCCGAGTCCGCATACTGCGGGTTGCCGCTGACGTACCTGCACGGCCGGCGGCTCCGGGGCTCAGGCGCGCGCATGAAACCCTGGGGTAGCAGGGCGAGGCGGCCGTGCGGAGGAGAAAGGGCTGGTCACGCAGCCAAATGATCCAACAGCACAGAGCATGGCGCAAGCGCGCAGGCGCGCAGATGCAGCGCGTGCACTCGCGCAGAGGGGTGTGCTGCAAAATAGCTGCCGCCTAGGGGCAACGCGGTGCGCACTGCGCCGCATGCTTCTACCTGCCTTTCACTGACGCCGCCGTGTCCGTTGCCCGTGCGATGACACAAACGGAAAATCATCAGATATGCTCGGGTCGGGCCCAGCGATGAGGAGACGTGTGGAGCTCCATGGCATGCCGTGCCCATCATGCAGCCCGCGTGCTCAGGCCTGAGCGCGGGCCTAGAGCAGCCCGCGGGCGCCGCACGTGAGGCACTCGTCCAGGCGCTGCAGCAGCGGCAGCAGGCGGCCGGGCTCGGGCGCGGCCGCGGCCGCGTGGAACTGCGCCGCAATGCGCTCCAGCTCGTCGAAGTAGGCGAGCTTGGCCGCGAGCGCGCCTGCGCCACGGCAGCGCTCGGCCCGCCGCCCGGCGCGCCGGGCGGCCGCCAGGGCCGAGCGCGTGGCGGCACGCGCGGCGCTGCCCGCGAGGACACCCATGCAGCGGCCCCCCGCACGGCCAGAGCCGGCCGTGCACGCCGCACGCAGACACGTGCCACGCGCCCGCCAGCTCCGCGCTGGCAGGCATGCGGGGCCGGCGCACGGGACTCGGCCTCGCTGGCAGGGCGATCTGCCCGAAAGGGAGCAGCTCTACGCTGGCAGGCACAGGGAGCTGGGCCAGGGGCGCCGACGACACGGGCAGCGCGCCGCCGAGCCCGGAGACACGCCCGCTCACAGTCGCGCCTGCACCCTGCCCAAATCCTACCCTAACCCTACCACCTGCCGACGAGCGCGCCTGCAAACTCCGCGAGCGCCTCCTCCTCGGCCACCAGGCGGCCGCAGCCGTCCGCGAGCGCGCGCGTGCGGCCCGCCACGTCGCGGTGCGCCGCCTTCAGCGCCTCGAAGTGCGCCTGCGAGGCGCCCACCTGCGCGCCGCGCGCCCTCGTATGGGCGGGCCCGGCGCAGGCCCGGCGCCGCGCGTGCTCGATGCCTGCCATGCTCGGCGCCAGGTCTCAGGCACAGACCGCCAGCGCGGGCCGCGCATAAGTGTGGCGGGCCAGCGGCTGCCGCGCAGACGGACGCGGCTGCGCGACGACGTGGGCTGCGTGTCATGCGCTGAGGCTCTTGCGCGCCGACGTCGGTTCAGCGTGCGTGCGCGCCACGTCGCCAGAGCAGCGCCGTTGTGATGTGTGCGGTCGCGCCGGCCTTCCGTGTCGAGCGCACGATCACACTCACTGCAGACTGATGGGCTGATGTAGAAGGGGTTGCTGGAGTGAACACCTGCCCTAACCCTACCCTATGCCTATACCCGCGCACCAGCGCCAGCAGCGCGTCGCAGGTGGCCAGGTGGCCGCCCAGTGCGGCCGCGTACTCGCGGAACTTGCCCTCCGCCTCGGCCGTGCGCGCGGCCTCAAGCTCGCCGTGCCAGCGGTAGAACTGCGCGCTTGGCGCGTGTCAGCCCTTATTTCGTGGGTGTTGGCCCGTGTTTAGTGGGTGTGGCCTGTGCACGCGCGTCAGCAGCCGCCCGGCGGGGCAGGGACGTACGCTGCAGTGCGACACCACAAAATTCCTCGGGCCGCGGCACAGCGGCCGGCGTGCACCGCGCGGCAGGCGCCCGCGCCACATGCCGCTCCTGGACACAGCGTGGTGCCCAGAAGACGTCTGCATCACTGTTGGCATGCGCGCGAGCCATGGAGCTCAGTGCCAAAAAGCCCGCAGCCTTCCGCGGGCGCTCGGGCGTGCGCGCGCGCGCGCCTGACGGCTGTTCTGCAGAACACACTCCTCCAGCGCGGCCGCGGCGGCCTCGCCGTCCGCCGCGCCGCCGTCTGCTGCGCCGCCATCCGCGAGCCCGCCCTCCCGCAGCGCCGCGCCTTCGGCGCCCCCCATGCCGCCGCCGGCAAAGTCCTGGCCGGCGAACGGCTCCGCGGGGCCCCCGTCCGCGGGCGCCGCGGCGCCGCTCGCGTCCTCGCGCAGCACCTGGCGCGCGGGCTCAAGAGGCTTACCCAAGGGGCTTACCTAACAGGCTAACCCACTGGCGTCCCCAGTGTCAGTGGGCAAGCCTCGGGAAGGTTGAAGTGAGAGCGCTCGAGCTGCGCGTCCGCCCCCCGACACAGACTCTGGCCCTGCTCATGGCGCTGTGGACAAACCCAGCTATGACGGCCACAGCGCACCTTTGCCACGGTCTCCAAAGTGGTGCCTAAGTTCAAACGACGTGAACGCGTCTGTGCACAAGCAGACGCTGCGGGCCGGGGCAGATACGCGTCGCCGGCAACCAAGTCGTCGCGAGAGGCAGGGCGCCCACGTGCTCAGGGACCGGCCGCTGCGCGCAGTGCTCGGAGAGCAGCTCTATCGCGCGCTCCTGCCCCTCGCTGAGCACCGCGGTCTGCTCCCAGGCGCTGGCCTGCCCCGCGCCAGGCAGCTGCGGCTCAGCCTGGCGGCCCTGCCCGGCACGCTGCGCTGCGAGCGGCGCGCCACAGCACCGCCGCTTGTCTGTAAGTGCTGACCTGCACCACAGCATGCGCAGCCAAGCAGCACCCTTGCAGCTTCATAGTCGATTGGCATGCCCATCTGTGGTGCAGTGCACTTGCAAAGCTCCTCCCGCGGTCAGCATGGGCCTGCACTGTCAAGCAAGAGCTCGTAATAACTACACTGTGCGCTGACGATGCTGTGCAGGGCTGCTGCATGCCAGCAAGTGTGATTGCTCCCTGATCGATCAAGCGATCTGCCAGGCAGGAGCAGCATCCCTTGCGCCTGCAGGCCCGCTTGGCTCACCACGCTGTAGCCCCGCGACGCTGCGCCGGTCAGCGCGGGCTTCTGCGCCTTGGGCCCGCCCGGCGCGGGGGCCCGTTGCGCCACATTAGCTGCCATGCTAAACTGCCTGCCCAGTCCTTACAAACTCATAGCTGTCAGGGCGGACGTGCATCTCATGCTCTCCAAGCCTCTATATATCACCGGCACGATTCAGAATACAGTGCATTTGCCTGCCGTGGCTGAACGTGTGCTCACCCGCACAGTGCACACAGCAGTAGGACTGCAAGCCGCTTGTGTTTTCTGTGCAGAGCCACTCTGCATGTGCAATGCAGAGGCCAGTGGTCAGCCCAGCAGGCCTGGGCAAGCCCATGGGTTGCCCCGCATTTAGAAAGCCGAGGGGCCTGAGGAGCTTTTGCTTTCAGCGAAACAAGGCGAGCACAGAGCTTCACACAGGTGTGGTGGGGCCGAAGGAGCCGGCGAGGCGGGGCTGATGTCGTGGACGCTCCGCCCAGCTGCGCTGTAGTGCAGCGCTAGGCCATGGAGCCGGAGCAGGTGCGCGCCGCGCCTTCCTGCTTTCAATGGGCTGCAATGGCGAGTGACAAGCGTTCCAGCATTGTGCCAACGACACAAGTCCTGTAACACAAACGAAGCATGCCTTGCAGAGCAATCCGTCCTTTGGCCAAGCGTGCTGGGCAGTGCGGCAGCCTCATCGGCATTGCCTGCTGCGCAGGCTCCGCCATCACAGCCCTCGGCGTTTGCTGCGCGCGGGGGCGGCGTGCTGCGCGGCATGGCCGGGCGCTCGCCGGCGCAGCGTGCAGCTGCCAGCGTGCTGCGGCGCACACAGGGCGGGCGGCGCGTCATGGCTGCCGGGCGGCGCGGCACGGGCGACCGCCCACCCATGAGCGGCCCCGGGAGAGGCGCGTATCTCGAGGACCCCGCTGAAAGAGCTTGCGGGCGGTGTCACAGCAAATAGAACCACGCTCGCTCTGGCTGCCAGCGGATGTGCAGCCCTCTGCGCCACTGACGCGCTTGAGTGAGAGCCCTCTGTGCAAGGACTCGGCCCTGCCCCTGCACACAGTGGCTCCTTGTGGCTTTCTTATGGGCATAGACGCAGACAAGCGCCGCAGCCAGCATGAGAAACAGAGCGTGCTCGACGCGGCGCCTGCAGGTGCGTTCCAGGGTGCGGGCGGGCGGCCGGGGAGTGGGCAGCCCCAGCCAGGGCTTCCTCCAGGGTTTGCGCCCCGCGCCGCCGGTCGCGCAGGCGGCTATGGACCCCGTGCGTATGCCGGCCGCGCTCTGGCGCCCAGCGGCCGCGTCGGCGGCGGCGGCCGGCGCGGCGCGGCGGCGGCGGCGGGCGCGCGCGCCGGGCGCGGCAGGGGCGCGAGCGCGAGAGGCGGCCCTGCGGCCGGCGGCGGCGGCGCCAGCGGAGCGCCGCAGCCTGGGCCGGGGTTTTTCGGCGCTGCGGCGGGCGGCGGCGGGTCGGCGGCGGCGGCGGCAGCGGCGGCAGGCGCGATGGCGTATGGGCCGCTCGCGTCGACGGGGCAGCCGGCGCCGTACGCGACGCAAACGTGGCCCGCGCTGGGCGCGGGCGGCGGGCAGGCGGCGGCAGGCGGGGGCCTGTTTGGCGGCGCGGCCGCGGGCGCCGGCCAGGGCGGCCAGCAGGGCGCGGACCTCTTTGGCGGCACGGCGGCGAGCGGAGGCGCGCCCGGCGGCGCGGCAGCGGGCGCGGGCCAGCCCGCGCCGGCCAGGGGCTGGTTCGGCGGCGGAGCCAGCGGCGCGGGGCAGGCGGCTGGGGGCGCCGGCGTGTTTGGCGGCGCGGCCGGGGGCGCCGGACCGGGCGCGCAGAGCCTGACCCTGTTTGGCAGCGGCGCCGCGGGCGCCGGGACGCCCGCCCCGGCCGTCGGCCAGTTTGGCAGCGGGGTCGCAGGCGGCGCAGCCCCGTCAAGCGCGACGTTCCCCGGCTCAGGGCCGCCTGGAGGGTCTGCGCCCGGCGCTGCTGCTGCAGCGACCAGCTTCAGCTTTGGCGCCGGCAGCACGGGCGCCTTGTTAGGCGGCTCTGGCGGCGGGGCGGCGGCTGCGTCCGGCGGCGGGGGCGCGTTCGGGGGCGCTTTTGGGTCCGGCGGGGCGGGCGCACTTGGCTTTGGCCGCGGGGGCGCGTCAGGGGCCGGCGCCCCAGGGGGCGCATTTGGCTCGCCCGCGCCCGTCGCCCCGGCGTTTGCGAGCAGCCCGTCAGGCACCTCAGGGACGAGCACCGGGCCCAGCGCGACGGGCGCCGCCCCAGGCCTGGTCCGGGGCTCCACGGCAGGGCCGAGCGGCGGCGGCAGCGCGGCGGGCTTGGGCGCGGGCCTGTTCGGGGCAGCGCATGCAGCGGCCGCGGGTGCCGCGGGCGCGCCCGGGCCAGGGTTTGGGCAGGCGGCGGTGGGCGGGTTTGGCGCGCCTGCCGGCGCGTTCGGCCAGCCGATCAGCAGCTCCGCCTCGCAGGGGCTGGCCGCCGGCGCGGGGCCCAGCATCTTTGGTTTCCCAAAGCCCTCGTCGCCGCGGCTGCACGAGCCCGGGTCGAGCCCGTTCGGCGCCGCGCCCGCCGGCGCGGCCGGCGGCGGCGGGGCGGCAGGGTTCGGCCTCGGCGCGGGGCGGGGCCTGCGGCAGGCGCCTGCGAGCACAACTGCGGCGGCTCCGGCCGCCGGCCCGACCAGGCCCTTTGGGCAGGCCGCCGGCGCCGGGAGCGGCGCCGGCGCGGCCTTCGGCGCGCGGCCGGCGGAGCCCGGCAGCGGCTTCAGGATGGGGTCAGGCTTAGGTGCCCTGCCTGCGGCGGAGCCTGGCAGTGTCTTCTCGCGCATCGGCCCCGGCGGGAAGGCGCCAGGGCCGTTGCCGGGCGTCTTTGGCAGCATGAAGCCCCAGGGCGCGCCGGCCGCAGGCGCGGGACGCGCCGACGGCGGCCCCGCGCCTGATCAGGCGCAGGCTGACGGCGACGGGGACGCGGGCGCGGCGGTGGACTGGGACGCCGCGCGGCGGGCGGCGCTGGCGGCCACGCCTGTGTTTGGCGGGGGGGCGACAAAGGGCTTCACCGCCTCGGCCAGCTCACCAGACCGGAGCCAGGACGGGGCCGCCAAGCTGCGCCGCTCGCAGCGCTTTGGTCCGAGCGCGCCGCTGGGCGGCGACGGCGGCGGCGCGGGAGGCGCGCGCGCCGGGTCCCCTCCGCCCGCCCGGGCGGGCAGCCCGGGGCCGGGCGCGGGCGACGCGGGCGAAGCGGGCGACGCCGACGACAGTGCGCCCCCCCCGCCACGTGTGCTGTGAGTGCCCGGTCTTTGTCACTGCTGACAGCTTATGCTGCCGCTCGAGGCCTGCGCGCGGGCGCTGTGCTGCGCATACAGACGGTGGTGCACCTTCCGGTGCCTGCTGACAAGTCAAACGCTCATGCTGGGCTGCCAGGAGTGTCCAGCAGCCCATGACACCGCCTCACGCTTTGTCAGATAGACTTAAGCAGCGTGCGCCGGGCCAGTTGTGCACTGCAAGCAGTTTGTTTGCGTGTGTGGCAGACGCGCCCCGCCGCGGCGCAGCTGGCGGCTGGCCGGCATATGCATGCACAGAGCATGGTAGGCTGAAAGGGGCGCCCGCGCGGGAGTGCCGCGGACGTCTGGTGCCACGAGCGGCGGTGTGCGCGCGCGGATAACCCTACCCTATGTGGCGCCCTATATGGCTGACCATACTTAAATTGCGCGCGCGCGCCAGGCCTCTTCTACGACGGCAGTCTCGTGGGCGTGTGCGAGCAGATGTGCCCGCCGCGCGAGCTGGCCAAGCGGCGGCGCATCCAGGACATCGCGCTGCTCGAGCGCCGCGACCCCAGCATCCCCGACACCGACGAGACGCTGGCGGTCAAGAAGTTTGCGCGCAACGTGCGCCCCCGTGCCCAGCTACACGCTTTTTACCGAGCAAGCAGCAGGTAACTTATTTACGTGCACCCCTGCGCCCAGCCGCGGCGCGCAAGCTGCCGGCCCCCCCTCCCGGGTCTGTGCGCTTCCCGCGGTGCCAGCGTCGTGCCGCGCCCGTCTAGGCGCCTGCGGCCCGCCGGCGGCGGCGAGGAGCCGCGCGGCAGTGGGCAGCGACCCAGAGGCGCCGGCGGCGAGGACGGTGCGCGCGCAGCGCGAGCGCGCGGGCGCCCGGGGGAGAGCGCGGCGGCGCCTAGCCAGCGCTGTAGGAGCTGTACCGGGCTCGAGCGCTGATTAAAGGCTTTGGCCCGGGCGGGAGCGCCTCGGGTCTTTTTAAGAGAACCAGTCACCCCACCGTACGCCTGGTCGCAGGCGGTGGCGCATCCAAAAAAAGAACTTGATGTCCCTGCCCTGTGCCAGGCCACTGGCGGTGGCGGACCCTTCTGGGAAACCCAGTATCCCTGCGCTGGGCCGCAGGTGGTGGCGGACCCGGCGGACTTCCGCACCTGGCCCGCGCTGCAGCGCACGCAGGCGCACCTGCGGCGCGTCATGGACCGGTCCGACCTGCCGCTCGCCACGCTGCACAAGTTCCTGTGGGACCGGTACCGGTGCCTGCGCCAGGACATCTTCATGCAGGGCTTCAACGTGCGCGCCCCCCGGGGCCGGCGCCGGAACGCCGCCAGGCCCCCGCGGGCCCCGCGGCGGGCCAGCAAGGCGATGCCGGCGCACCCCTGCGAGCCGTAGCTGTGGGCAGCGCTGCACTCACACTGGTTCCAGGGGTGCTGCGCCCGTGTGCGCTGGGACGTCTTCGTGGAGCCTGCCGTGCGCCACCGGGGAGCGCGGCGTGCCCTCTTGACAGCACGGGTGCCTGTATTGAGGTTGCAGCAGAGTGCGCCGCGGTGGGGCCAACCGCCCGCCAGGCGCCCCGCGCTGCACGCCACGCAGCGCTGACAGCCGTGCGGCCTGACCCTACCCTAATGCGGCCTGACCCTGCCCTCGGGGGCACAGAGCGCGGAGGCGCTGGCGCTGGCCGAGGAGCACGTGCGCTTCATGATCCTGGCCGAGCACGAGCTGTGCGAGTGCCTGGTGGTCGACGCGGACCAGGAGGCGTTCAACTCGCACCTCAACAAGGAGCAGATCATCAAGGCGCGCGTGCCTGCTGCAGCGCGCGCCTGCCGCAGCGCGCGCGCCGCCGCGCACATGGGAGCCCGAGTGTCCCATCGTCCAGCTGATAGCTGAGCATGGTCATAGTCTGTCAACGCCTGAAATCAGGTGTCAGCTTTTCCATCCCCAATGCAACAAGCGCCCCGAAGCCTGGGTTGAGCAGGCCGCAGCACGGCGAGCTGCGTCCGTGAGCCGCGTCCGTGAGTCTGCTGGGGACGCCGCCAGTCGGCGCGGACACCACCGGTGCACCCTGACAAACGGTGTACCCTGACCCTAAAATCTCTCTACCCTAAACCTACCCTGACCCTACAGATTATGGTAAGCTGCGGAGCGCAGGCGCTGACAACGCTGGACGTGCACTACGCGGAGGGCGCCGCGCGCGGCGAGCCGATGCCGTGCGAGGCGGAGTTCCGCGCATACGGGCTGCTCATCGGCATGGGCGTGCATGGCCGCTACCGCGACCCGGCCGACTTCATGAAAAACCTGTCGGTGCGGCGCAGGGTGTTGGGTATGATACGGTAGGGTAGGGTTGAGTAGGATAGGGTTCAACAGAGGCATGAACAAAGGATGGAGGATCTTTCCGGATATGCTGGAACAGGTCGAATATGTATGGAGGTTGCCATGGGGTGCCAAGTTTGGCGATGAGCGCATCTCGCAGGTGGACACGCGTCGATGCAACAAGGCGGCCAGCTGGTGTGATCGGCGGCAGAGCGTCTGTCGAAGCCTTGCCTCCTGCAAGTCTGCAGCGGCCACCTGGCATGCGCCGCTGCGGCGGGCGCCCGGGCGGCCCCGCAGTTGCACGCGGCCCGCCGCCGCCGCCGCCGCCGCTAGACGCCACATTCCCTGAGAGCAGGCCACTCCTGAGGGCAGGCCACTCATGAGGTTGTTCGGCCGCGGTTGCGCGCAGAAATGCCGCCCGGAGGTCCTGGCGGCGCCGGAGGTGCAGCGCGCGCTGGGCCTACGCCGCCTGCTGGACGGCGGCGAGTGGGTCGGCTTCCTGCGCGCGGCGGCGTCCGCGCCCTACCTGCAGGCCTGCCTCGCGCACATGTACTTCTCGCGCTGTCACGCGCGCGCGCTGGCCGTGCTGGCGCGCACGTCAGGTGCGCGGCCCGGGGCGCGCAGGGGGCTGCTCCCTAACCCTACTTGTGCTGCTGCACGCGCGCGCCGGTCGCGCCTGCGTCGGTCTTGCCATCGTCATTCTTTCTGTTTGACGCCCGTTCTCACGCTGCCGCGCGCGCGCCCCGCTTGTGCGTACGCGCGCCTCGGCCCTTTGGGCTTGTAACCTTGACTGTGCACCCTCCTGCAGCACATGCCAGGGCAGCGAGGAGGAGAGCGGCCTGCGCACTGCATGACATGCCCCAGGGACAAACAGCTACTGGCGGGCCTTGCGCGAGGTTGCCTGCGGGGGCTGCTGCTCGGACCGCCGGGCTGCGTGCATGCACAGCCGGGGCTTTGCATATAATGTTGGTTCACGCTGCGGCCGCTGCGAGTCGCAGGTCCTGGGACATCAGGCCGGTGCGCTCGGGCCGCGCAGGGCCCAGCCAGGCGCCGGTGAGCCTGCGCGACATCGCGCGCGCCCTGGTGCTGGACGGCGAGGCGGCCGCGGCCGAGCTCTGCGCCGCGCTGGGCCTCGGGCCGCCCGCGCCGGGCCCGGACGGCGAGCCGGCCGTCAGCCTGCTGCGCCTGCGCGACGGGGTGCGGCTTTCTGCTCCCGGGCTGTCAGATTCAGATCACACAGGCTGTCAAGCCTGCGTTGCTGCCCTGTTCCCTGTCGTTGAATGCAGTTGTCACACGTTCAGCAGGTGCTGTGCAACAGGCCCCAGCTCGAGCACGCTCCATGTCCTCGTGCGGCTTGACGCTCGGATGGGGTCGCCTCCGTGCGCTGTGCACCGGGACTGAGGGTGCGCAGCAGGGTGCCCGTGATTGGAAGCGGGCGCCGCACACCTTGGCTCAGCGCCTGTGCGGCTTGTGTTTTTACGGAGCCCGCAGGTGGAGCGGGGTGACCCTGCCGGGTTTCTGAGCACGGACACGCGGCAGGCCGTCGACCTGGACAGCGTGCCGCGCAAGCGCTCGCGGGCCATCTCCGCCAAGGCGGCGCCCATGCGCAGCCAGGACGCCGCGCGGCCGCCGGGCCCCGCCGCGCCGCGCGGCGCCGGCCTGCCGCCCGCGGCCTCGCCCGGCGGCCCCGCGCCCGCCCCGGGCGGCCGCGCTGGCGCGCAGGCCGCCTTCGCGGCCGCCGCGCCGGCCTGGGGCGCGAAGCCCGCGGCCGCGCCCGCGGCAGGCCCCAGCTTTCAGGGCTTCCAGGGCTTCCAGCCCCAGGCGCCCTTTGGCGCCGGCGCCGCCCTGCCTGGGGCCGGCGCAGCGTTCGGCCAGAGCTTCTCGGCGGCTGCGGGCGCACAGCCCCTGGCGGGCGGGTGGGGCGCGCCGTACACAGGGGCCGCACCCGCGTCCGCTGCGAGCCTGCCGCAGGCGGCCGCAGGGCCAGCGCCCGCAGCGGCCAAAGCGGGCGCAGAGGCGGCCCGCGCGGCCGCGGAGGAGGCCGCAGCGGCCGCGGTGGACCGCGAGCGCGAACGGCAGGCGCGCGACCCGCCGGTGTGGGCAGGCAGGGCGAATTGCAGGGTTCTTTGGTTGTGCGAGCAAGTGGCGTTTGGACGCGCAGGCGGCATGCCGATGGTGCGGACTGCGCTGCGCTGTCAAGCAAACACGGGGTGTGCAGGCGGGCGTGCAGGCGGGCGTGGCAGCTCTGGCATGGCACGCGCGGGCTGTGAGGTCCGTTGGGTGTGGGTTGCGCGGCAGGACGCAGAGGCGCAGCAGCGCGAGGCGCGCGAGCAGGAGCAGGCGCGCAGCCCTAGCAGCCGCCCCTGCCGGTCCACACCCACCTTGCGCTGCCGCCTGCACCCGCCTCCCGCTCGCGGCGCCGCCTCCGGCGCCTCCGGCGAGGCCCAGGCTGCATGCGAGGAGGCCGCCGCTGACTTCTCCGCGCGCTGCCACGTCAGGCGAGCGAGCGGGCGGCGGCAGCGGCGGCCGCGCAGCATGCGGAGGCCGCGCGCGCGGCGGCCGCGGCGCGGCGGCAGCGCGAGGCGCGCGAGCGCGCTGAGGCAGACGCGCGCGCGCGCGCGGCCGTGGCCGCGGAGGACGACGCGCGGCAGCGCGCGGCGGCGGAGGCCGCCGAGCGCGCGCGCGTGCAGCGGGAGCAGGAGAGGCGGAAGGCGCGCCGGCCGCCGGCCGTCTCATGTGCAGTGCTGGGATGTCAGGAAGGCACTGACGGGCAGGCTGCGGAAGGGGGCTGCGCTGGCAGGGTGGGCATGGTAGTGCGGCTTAATACCCCAGAAAACCCTTGACAGACCCCCTGCTGCACCCCCAGGAAGCCGCCGCGGACGCGATGGCGGCGCGCGGGCGGCGCCGCCGCGCGCTGGGCGCGTGGCGCGCGTTCGCGGCGCGCCAGCGCGAGGGCCGCCTGCGGACGCTGCGCGCCTGCGCCGTCAGCTTCCCCAGCGCGCGGCCGGAGCCGCCCGCCGCGGCCGCGGCCGCGGCGCCCGCCGGCGGCAGCGCGCGCGCCGGGCCGCGCCGCGCCGGGCCGCGCAGCCCCGCGCCGCCGCCGCTCGACGTGCCGGCGATCGTGTCGCGCGCGCTGGCGGAGCGCGGCGCGGGCGCGGCGCCGGACCTGGGCGGCCTGACCCTGGGCCCTAAACCCGGCGGCGGCGGCGGCGGCGGCGGCGGCGGCGGCGGCGGCGGCGGCGGCGCGCCGCTCTTCTGGAAGCTGCTGTTGCTGGCGGCGCCGGGCGGGGCCGCGGGCGCGACCGCGCGGTGGCTGCGCGCGAAGCTGGCGGGCGGCGGCGGGTGCGCGGCCCCGCCCCGCCGCGCACCAGGCTCGGCGGCGCCTTGCATGTGGCATGTCGCACGGAACATTGTGGTGGAGGGCGCTGCTGCACGATCTTTTTTTTTTTTTTTTTTACACAGCGACGCGACTTGTCGGTGCCTGCAGGCTGTCGGGCGGGTCGAACGAGGAGGGCGTGCTGTTGGCCGCGTCGGCGCCCGCGCCGGCGCTCCCCGGCGACGGCCGCGCGCGCCGCCTGTTCGCCGCCGTGCGCGAGGTCTCCGGCCTGCTGCCGCCGGCGGCGCCGGCGGCGGCGCTGCGCGCGCCCGCGCTCGAGCGCGCCGCCTCGGGCGCGGCCGCGCTCGCGGTGCTGCTGACCGCGCGCGACAGCCCGGCCGACGCAGCGGCCGCGCTGCGCGGCGCGGCGGCCGCGCTGCCGGCGGGCGGGCCCGCGCTGCCGCTCGCGGTGCTCGTGGACGGCGCGCCGGGCATGGCCGAGGGCGTCGCCGCCTGGGCGGCCAAGCTGGTGGCCGGCGGCGGCCTGGGCGGCGGCGTGGGCGCCTGGCGCGTTGCGCGCGTGGTCGGCGCGGACGGCGTGCCCGACGCGGCGGCGCTGGCCGAGGAGCTAGCCTGGCTCGCCGCGCGCGCGCCGCCGGCGCCCGCCCTGGAGGCGGCGAGCCTGTACAACCTGGCGGCCGCCGCGCTGGAGCCCGCGCTCGCCGCGCTGGCGGCGGACCCGGGCGCGCCGCCGGCCGCGTGGGCGGCCGCGCTGCGCGGCGCGCTGGCCGGCGCGGCCGGCCGCGTGGCCGCCGCCGCCGCGTCGCCGGCCGCCGCCTGGCGCTGGCCGCCGCCCGAGTGCTGCCTGCCCGCGCCGGGCGGCGGCGGGCCGGGCGCACCTAAGGCGGGCGTGCCACCGGCGCGCGCGGCGTTCCCGGCGGCCTGGCACGCGCCCGCCGCGGTGGCCGCGGCGGAGGCGGCGCTGCGGCGCGCGGCGCTGCCGGAGCCGCCGGACGGCGGCGAGTGGCGCTGCTGGGCGCGCGCCGCGGGCGAGGCGGAGTGGCAGGCGGCGGCGACGGCGCACCTGGCCACGCACGTGGACGTGTTGGGCCTGCCGCCCAGCGCGGCGGTGCCCTGGCGCCGCCGCATGCACCACGCGCTGCACGCGCGCATCGCCGCGCTGCGCGCCGCGCCCGCCGCGCCCGACCAGGCCGTGGTGGTCGCGCCGCTCCCGGCGGGTCCCCGGCGCGTGCGGGGCGCGGCCTGGGTGGGGGCGGACGTCGTCGCAGGCGGGGCGCCGCCCTCCGCCGCGCGCACGTGGGCGCAGGTCGCGCGCGGGCGCGGCAGCGAAGACCCGGGGTCCGGCCTGCAGGCAAACGGGCACGCCGCTGCGCCCGCCCAGGAGGCCCGCCCGGGGCCGGACACGGTGGCCGGCAAGCGCAAGTGGGCGGGCGACGCGGGCGGGCGCACGCCCTCAAGGGAATGGGGCAAGGCCGCAGCCGGCGCAGCGGCCGGGGTCCTGCGCGCGCTGTCCTCCGCCGGCGCGCCCCGCTCCGACATCCTCGCGCGCCTGCCGCACGCCAACGGCTCGAGCGCGCCGGCCGGCCCTCCCGGCGGAGGCGGGTCCGGCGGCGGGGCCCTGGCCACCGCACTGGCCGCCGAGCGGCGGAGCGGCGGCCTGCTCACGGCGCGCATGGCCCGGGAGGCCGACGATGCGAGCGGCGGGTGGGGCGCGCCGGCGGCGCAGCGCATGGGCGACAGCCTGGAGGCGGCTGGCGCTGGTGCAGAGTCTGATCCTGAGGCCGCCCACAGCGAGCGCTTTGACCTGGAGCAGCGGCTGCGGGACGCGCGCGAGGCGGCGCAGCGCCTGACCGCGCGCATGCAGGCGAGCGCGGACAGCTGCTAGCACATTGCTCCTTTTTTCAGGCTAAGCTGTGTTATGGTGATTCGGTTTTCAGGCTAAGCTGTGACTCCCGCCCGCAGAACTTCATAGCATTCACTTGGGGCTTTCCAGCGGAACTGTGCCAGGTTTGTAGCAGATAAGCTTGTTGGTGTCATGAATGCTGGGCAGCTTTAGGGAATGCAGAATGTAGGCAATCTGTACTGATGAACAGCGTGGTGCTGGTTACAGACTTAGCTGAGCCGGGCGTGCCCCCTCAGAACATGCATCGCTGTCGCTGCTCTAAAGAATTGCAATGTCCGCATGTCTCTGCCAGTCAGGTAATGCTATTGCTGCTGGTGTATGTCATGCATCCCACAGATGTGCATGCGTATGCGCCTGGAAACAAGGCCTGCTGGCACAAGCATAGCCAACCCGCCCTGGCCTGACCAGGACCTGGCCCTGGCAGCGGTGCAACCCAACCACAGACTGTAAGACCCTCAGCACCCCGGTTTCGGCCCTACACAGCAGGGTCACGCAGGACACCACACCGACCAGAAGACCCTGAAGCATGCCACCACTAGCGGTGGCACGCCGCGCAGCACACTGCGCGCGCCACCCGAGCAGCGCCAGCACGACCGCCTCCCGGCAAATGGCCCGCGCGACAGCCGCTGCGCATGCGCTCGCCACGTCCGCCGTCATGTGCGCCCAGCGCCCCGCCCTCGAGCGGCGGGCGTGGCGCCTCAGCGTACCGCAGGCAAAAGCTGCGTCATTTGTCCCGCGCGCCAGCCGCGGCGTCGTCAAGCGGCGCGCGCGGCGCCGGCCACAGTGCAACTGCGCCGCCGGCGCTGGCGGCCAGCAGCGCCAGCACGGCGGCATCCTGCCAAATTAGGCCGGCGCTGGTGTGCCAGAAGCGGCGCAGCACGCGCGCGTGCCGCAGCGCGCGCGCTGCGTCCGCGCGCGCGCGCAGCCGCGCGCCGCGCTCCTACAGGGCGCGCCAGGATGCTAACCGTGCTGACCCATGGCAGTGGCGTGTGCGACATGCATGCAAACCAAACATGCTGTTCTTGGAGATGCTTTTACCAGGGCTTTGATAAGTACATAAGCAGATGTGAGCAGGTATGATGCAGATGTGAGCAGATCGCCCAGGCCCATCTCAGACAAGAGGCTATGAGTATAGCGTGCCGCAACGACGCACGCGCCCGTCCAAGCGTGTGCACGGCCCCAGGCCCGCGGCGCGCGCGCGGCCGCCTGGCGGGGGCGTGCACCCTATTCACGCGCACCTCGGCCTTCTCAGCCTCCCAGGCGACCGCAGCCGCCACCCTACCCTAACCTTAACCGAGGCCGCTGAGAGCTGCGCACCCTGTTTAAGCGCGCCCCGGCCTTCTCCGCCTCCCAGGCGACCGCAGCTGCCACCCTACCCTAACCTTGACCCAGGCAGCAGGCAGCTGAGGAATGCGCACCCTGTTCACGCGCGCCTCGGCCTTCTCCGCCTCCCAGGCGGCCGCAGCCGCCACGCGCTGCGCCTCGCGCCGCTGCTCGCGGAACTCCTCCTCGGCGGTCGGCCCGAAGCTGCGCGCACGCGCGGCAGCCGCTCAAGGCCGGCCTCTGGGCACGCAGGCGCACGGCAGCACATCCGCTGCGTGATCCCGCCCGCCTGGGCTGACAGGCTACCCTCGCTGACGCCCCAAGCGACCCGCCACAGCAAGCCGCAGGACGGGCGCTCTCCCCCTTCAGCTTGCGTCATATTTCAAGCAGCAGAGCCGGGCTCACAGGCTTCCCGGCGGCGGCGTAAGCGGGCGGGGCAGGAGGCGCGCACCCCTGCCGCTTGAACCACTCTGCAAACCACTCGTCGATATCGGCCTCGCCGCGCCACCGCCCAGCGCCCGTGAAGTCCGGACCGTCCGTGTGCAGGCCATCGTACGCAGCACGGCGGCCATCGTCCCGCAGCACCTGAGCGTTCGTGTGTCAGCGTGGGTCAGTAGTGGCTGGTCTGAGCACGTGCCACAACAGCTGCTCGTCACAGCGCTCCTCTGAAATGATAGATTGTGCACCTCATACGCTTCTGTGAGCCGCTTGAAGGCAGCATCGTCCTCCAACACGCGGCCACGCTCTCTGGCGCAGGACGGAGTGGCCTCAGCATGACGCGCACAGCTTGTGTGAGTACAGCAACAACGCTGGCAGCAGATATAGCAGGCAGGGCGCACGCTGTGTCCGGATGCAGGCGCAACGCTCGCTCACGGAACGCCTTTTTTATCTCTCCTAGGGAGGCTTTGGAGTCTACTCCCAGGATGTCATAGTAGCTCATCAGCGCCCTGCCCCCTGTGCCTCCCCAGCTTTGCGCTAGATGCGCTCTCGAGAAACAAGGCTGTTACACAGACTATGTTATTTTCTCACTGGTGTATACAAGTTCAGGCAGAGCGTCCGGAGACTTGCAGGCCCCGTGCTCTCCTGCACTCGTTTCACGGGCGAGGTACTTAACAATGCTGGAGCAGCGCTAGGCACGCATCAGGACACGCGCGTTTGTCTGCACTCGCTATGGCAGTGCTCGACCGTGCCGCGAGCCTGCTGTACACCGCCCTGGTTTCTGTGGGGGCGCTGGCGGCGTTCATTGGCGGCGCAAGGACGCATGCTTCAAAGGTACGACGACCATGCATTTAGCTTAGAGAAGGTGTAAAGAGCAGGTTGCCATAGCTGAGCTAGAAGCAAGGTGTTTGCTCTGCGTGGGAGCGCCTTTGTATATTCCAAGTTGTGAGCGCTTGGGGTTCCCAACTGCAAGTGTCTGTCAGCGAGACTTGTCTGCTTGGTGCCGGTAGAGCTGCTTTTGTAGAGCAGCGGCTTGGCAGTGCTGTGGCAGGAGCATCTACTTGTCTGGTGCTTGCAAGCACTCTGGCTCTGCCTGCGCTTCCGCAGCCAGGCCTGGCAAGCCTGGCACAGCAGCTCTAAGTCTCGCACGCTGCAACGTGGACTACGCTCGCGCTTGTGCAGGGGAGGCGACGGACTCGTCACATGACCCAGGAGCGCCGCGAGTGGGGCAAGCCGCGGCCAGCCAGCAGCCTGCGGGTGCCAGGGAGGTGCGGCGCAGTTGTACGCCAGAGCTGCCGGCCCTGTGTTGCACGCGGGTGACAGCGCCTGTCAGGAGACTGCACCGCTGCCCTCTCTCTTCCAGGGTGCTGCACAACCTGTTAGTACGGGAGCCGCTGCGCAGCGCTCTTGCGGCCGTTTAAGTAATAGAAGGGCTCGCGCGGTGCAGGCGGGTGGCGGTCGTGAGCACGGCAGCCATCCCCTGGATGACGGGGACGGCGGTCAACCCCACGCTGCGCGCCGCCTACATGGCGCACTGCACTGACCTCAAGGCGAGTTTGTATCACACTGTTCGCTTGGCACAGCAAGCGCAGCAGTCAGTCGGGGGCGTGAGGCTTTACCATGCTTTCCCGGCTGCTCTAGCATGCTGTGCTCGTGCTCTCTCCCGCCCTTCTCTGCATGGCCAGGATACTGCTCGCCCTGGTTGGGCTGTGGCCGGCTCACACAGCACCCCTACACTCTAAACAGAGCATGCCATTCACACCAGTACATGCTCTGTGTCAGGTTCAGCCGTCCACTGCCACTGTGGTGCGGCCCAGGCCGCGCAGAGGCGCGCTAGCACCCGGCTGGTGTGCAGGCTGCGCTGCTCGCCGGGCGGCATGCGCCGACCGGCCCCCCGCTGCTGCAGGTCATCCTGGTGGTGCCCTGGCTGGCGGTGTCGGACCAAGCGCTCATCTTCCCGAACGTGCGCACGTTCGAGGAGCCGGCCGAGCAGGAGGCCTGCATGCGCGAGTGGATCAGGAAGCGCACCGGCCTCTCGCCAGACTTTGAGATTGTGTGGTACCCTGGTGCGCTCCCTCCTGTCGCGGCAGCCGCCCGTTCGCGCGAGGGGGTGAGCCGGGTACCACTGCGCACTGCAGCGACCTGGCATACGTGCTTTGCGATTGCGCATTGATGCGCCCAGCAAGCACCCTTGGCAGCATCGGCTGTTGCATGAATTAAGGCTACCGTGTACAGCCTGTGCTGAGTGTTACACGGAGGTTGATGAGCACATGCGCGCGGGCTGCGGCGCAGGCAGGTACGACCGGACGATGCTGGGCATCTTCCCCGTCGGCGACCTGACCGAGGTCGTGGAGGCCGACGCGGACGCGAGCGCGGTCATCCTGGAGGAGCCCGAGCACCGTGCGCCCAAGCGGCTGCCGCGCTCTGCACCCCTGCTATTGCTTGGGCATACTCATGCGCCGCAGGACCCCCGCATGACCGGGAGCGTCTGCATTCAGCTGGTGCTTGACATGTCTAGTCACTGGGCCACTGTGGACGTTACATCCGCCGCATGACCCCCGCATGACCCCGGAGCTGCATTCAGCTGGTGCTTGACATGTTTAGTCGTCGGGTCTCTGTGGACTTCCGGCTTTGGAGGAAGCATACGCTTCAGCTGCAAGCGGTCCTCTGACCAGGCGTGCATGGCTCGCAGTGACGTGGTTCCACCATGGGCCGCGCTGGACGGATCGCTTTGGTCACGTGGTAAGAGCCTTGCCAATGCATGTCAGTCACACTATCAACATAACAGGGATCCGGATTGCCTGGTGACATGTGATGGACGGTGCACAGGACCACGACGATGTGCATTGCACAGCATGCACGCAGCTCACAGGCCGCCATGCAGTCACATTGGCTCTGGTCTTCGGGGGCGCCTACCGCCCAGCAGCGCCTCCGGCACGCCCCACAGCACGCCAGGGCGGGGAGTAATGCGGGAGAGTGCGGCAGCGCTGCTGGGCGCAGGGCGTGCCGCCGCCCGCGCGCCGCCTGACTCGGGCGCGTGCGATTTGCCAGGTGGGCATCATCCACACCTCGTACAAGGAGCTGAGCAAGCGCAACGCGGGCCTGGTCATGGCGGGCGTCTCAGAGGTGATCAACGCCTGGCTCTGCGGCATCCACTGCCACAAGGCGCGGCCCGTGCCCCACCTGCGGTTAAGAGGGTTAGGATAGGGTAGGGTGCGTTTGTGCATGAGGTGCGGTGCTTTACCTGCGGTACGCATGTGCAGCGCGTACGCGCATCGCCGCCCTTCGCTGCAGTGCCGCGCGCGCCGCCAGAGCGAGGGGCCGCGGGGCCGAACGGCGGCGGGGCAGCGCCGCAGCACTGCCTCACAGCGCGGGCGGCGGGGCGTGACGGTCGGCGCCGCGGCGCGCAGGTCATCAAGCTATCGGACGCGGTGCAGGCGCTGCCGCGCCAGGTGACGTGCTGTGTGCACGGCGCCGCGCCGGGCTTTGTGACCGCGGGCGCGGCCAAGGCGCGCAGCGCTGGGGAGGGCGCCGGGCGGCGCTTCAGCAAGGGCGCGTATTGCCTGGCCAAGGTGGTCTGGGGCAAGGGCTGGGAGGAGCTGCTAGAGCTCATGGAGTACCAGGGCCGCGTGGCGGCCGCCCGCGGCGAGGTGCGCTCCCTGTGCCCCGCTTTGTTTGTCAGAGCCCCTGTCATCCGCGCACTGCAACACTGGAGGCGCTCGCCAGTGTGCTTGCAGCAAGCTGCTTGCATTCCCCTTGTTGAGACGAGTTGCAGGGGTGCGGTCCGACACCTGGTGGTCAGGTTGTTTGCTGTGCCTGCAACGACAAAGATTGCATGTAAGCAAAAGCAAAAGACCTTAGTGATGTGCTGGCGCTTGCGACGCACACCGGGGGCCTGTGTATGAGCAAGGGTCGTCGCGCCCAGGCGCCCGCGCACGTGGACGCGTACGGCGACGGCGAGGCGCTCGCGTCGGTGCGCGCCAAGGCGGAGGCGGCGGGCCTGGCGCTGACGTTCCACGCCAAGCGCGACCACCTGGACGCCTCGCTCGCGGACTACCAGGTAGGTCCCCCGCAACCTGGGACCCAGAGTCCAGGTCAAGAGGAGGTTGTGCTTCATAGACAAGGACTTGACTGTTGAACTGGCACGGCGCTGCATGCCCGGCCGCTGCCCCGCAGCCCTGCTGCTGTTCTGGCCCACGAGTGCTGCCTGACGCTTGGTAAACCAGGTGGTAGAGCTCTTCTGTTGCTGCAAGTATGTGTGTGAGAGAACCCAGGCCTCAGCCCCCCGCGCGTGCTGCAGCTGATGCGAGTGACCTCAGGCACCATGTTGGCGCCGTGCGTTATGCGCGCCTATGGGACCGCACGCCAACCTTACGCACCCAGCCGCGCACCTCAAACCTTCGCAGGGGTATGATTTGCAGGGTTAGGAGACTTTGGCTGCTGCGCAGGTCTTCATCAACGCGAGCACTAGTGACGTGGTGGCCACGACGAGCGTGGAGGCGCTGGCCATGGGCAAGTGGCTCATCTGCGCGCAGCACGCCTGCAACGACTGGGCCGCCAGCTTCAGCAACGCGCTCGTGTACCGCTCGCCGGACGAGTTTGTGGCGCACCTGGCGCGCGCGCTCGCGGCCGAGCCGCCGCCGCTGGGCGAGGAGGAGCTGCGGTGCGCGCGCGGCCGGGCCTGCGCTCCGCCTGCTTGGGGCTGCGTATCGATGTGTCTTGAAGGATTTATTCAGCGCGCCCTGCAGGGCTGCCCAGTCCGCGTCGGCAGACTCTGCTCTATGGTTGCTGCGCCGGGCGCATGCGTCGCAATGAAGCGCTGCAACGCATGGGCATGCGAGGCACGCTGGCGTGGCACGCCTACAGAGAGCTCTCTGACAGCGCAGGTGTTTGCAGACGGCGCCTGGTGGCAAAGGGCCGCCGTCTGACAAAGGGCCGCCATCTGATGACAGCCTTGGCGCGCGGCGCTGAGCCGGGCGTGGCAGGCTCCGATGCGCTCATGGCGCGCGCAGGCGGCTGGGCTGGGAGGCCGCCACGGAGCGGTGCCTGGACGCGGCGTCCATCGGCGAGAGCGAATGGCCCACGTCGCGGACGGCCGCGCAGGACTCGCTGCTCTGGGGCACCTACAACATGTTCACAGGTCGCGCCCCTGCCTGGCGGGCCTGCTCGTGGCCCACGGGCGCTCTGCGCTTCCTGGCGCTTCTGCGGGCCTTGTGCGCCTGCTTAAGGTAATGGCAGCCGTGTGCTTACCAAAGCAAGACCTAGGGTAGGGTAGTGTACGGAGTAGCCACTAACTTAATTGAGCAAGCGCGGCCTCGCCCTGCTCAAAGTGCTGCTGCTGGTCACGAAGTGCTCACGCTCTCCATGACGCTGCTGTTAGACACCTCCGTTGAGTGAGTGGGTAACCCTAGCAGTGGAGACGAAGAGCGCGGCTGCGCACCGCTGTGCTGTGGGCCTGCACCCTGGTGCTCGCCCTCCCACGCCCACGCGCTGGGCACCCTCACGGCGCTGATGTAAGCGCGCTGCAACCCGCCTGGCGGTGAGCATGGCCTGCATGCTGACAATCGCCTGGCGGCGCCCGCACACCCGTCCCCGCCGTGACGCAGAGCCTGCGGGCGCGCGCCGAGCAGGCCTGGAGCCGGTGCGGCTGGCGGTGTGCGCGGGCGCCAACACGCTGCACGCGCCGGAGAGCCTGACCGCCTACGACCCCAGCCCCAGCCCGGGCGGCGGCTGGCTGGGCGCGCTGCGGCCGCGGCTGCAGCTGTCGCTCGGCTCGCCCGCGCTGCGCGTCGCCTGGGCCAACGCCGGCGACTGCCTGCAGGAGTGGCGCGCGGAGCCGCCGCGGCGCGCGCGCGCCGCGGCCCCGTGATGCTGGATGCTGGCTCGGGTTGCAGCGAACCTGCTGCCGGCAGGGCGCGGAGCCCTATTCTGCGTGCAGGTGTATGCGCGCACATTTGAAGTCGCGTCTTGGTATGGGAAGTCCTGGGTTTTTTAAAGGTTCAGTGCATGCAGCATGTCGCGCATGAGCCATGATGACCTGCACGCTGCGACTGCTGCTGAGCGCATGCTTGTCTAAGGCAGGACCCGCCATGGGAGGCGTGTGCGTGTTTGCTGGTCATGCAGGTTATCATTGTTCGGGCTGTACCACAAGAGCGCTTCAAAAGTCCATAGAAAATATGCCCAACCATCTGTCCCCTTGCAGAGGATGGCGTTTGCCGTGCTCCACATTGTTGCGCCATGTCGGGCTGCACAGACTGTGTGGATGGGGCTTGCTTGTGCATCAGCACTGTCATGGGGCGCGTGAAAGCGTGTGCACGGGGGCCCGCAGGAGAGAACGACAGAAGCTGCGCTTGGTGCGGCGGGCCTGGGTTGACTTTACCATAGGACATCGGGGCATTGACGTATTGGTTTGGAATGCACTGACAGAACCAGCTGATGCCTTGGAAGATGTTTGCAAATGCATGCGACGAGCATGCTGGAGCATGTGCAATGCATGGATGCAGACGTTTTGCACGTGGGTGACATGCTCTTCACAGTATAGGTGTGGTGAGCTGAAAGACATGCGTCCTCTTGTCGCACAGCGGCAACAGCCTGCGCCACCATGATACACCAGCACTGAGCTGGGCGTGTAAGCGTTGCCCTGAGCCGCCAAGCAGGACATCTTGTGCATGTAGCTGAGCACAGCTGTAGTCTTACAAAGTGGATTGAAGTCTTTCTGTGCATGGTACCCTACCCTAGGGCTGATTGCTGGCATGACCATGCTGCTGAAAGACTTGAGAAAGTACCATACTTTTTCCCAACATGAGGCGCAGACTAAAAGCAGCAGTACTTGGTGCACAACTACTGCCCAAGGCAGAGAGGACTGCAGCGTGGCGCGCGCCATACGCAATGCGCTGCTCATTGCTGTCATTGCCGAGGTAACTTACCACGCTTACATAGAATGGGCGCAAGCTGCTGAGCGGCTTGCAAGGTGTCCTATCCTGGGGGCCTGTTGTCAGCGGACATGACGTCACGTGACATAATGTCACGTGACGTGTTCTCCTTTGACAGGCAGAGGCACCCAGGGCGGGCGCACCTTGCGCGCCCGCTTGGAAGCTTGCGCCGGTGGACGTAGGCATGATACCCGGCGCCCGCGACCGCTGCGGCAAGCTTTGTACTGCGCATGATGCAGGACACGCTGCAGTCCTCTGTGACCCTGGGCAGCAGTCCTGCCCCACACACTGCCAGGACGTCTGAGCCAACACTCTGATTGGGAAAGTCTTAAGTCTTGCAGCCATGCCATTTCTAAGTCCTTGGGGGTCACTTAACACCGCACAGGGGCTGTAAGCGCGCGCACCGTGGCGCCTCGTCTTCCTTCCTGGTGTGCGCCACGGGCGTGGCGTGCCACGACAGCGGCCTGGGCCTGGCGGCGGACGTCCTGCGCGAGCTGCTGCGCGGCGCCGCTGCGCTGGCGCCCGTGGCGGCCATGCTGGCCGCGGCGGCCGCAGCCGCGCTCGCGGGCGAGGCGCGCGCGTGCGCGCACGCCGCGGGGCAGGTGCTGCCCGCTCTGCCAGACATGTTGCAGGGTCTTGAGGGTTTTGCCATGCCCTGGTGCATTCCCTGCATGCGCACGCCTTCATGCAGGGCACATGCTGGCCTGACGAGTGCTTTGAGGCTTGTGCACACCATGATGCTTTTGAAATGCCGTCACCGTGCGCATGCATGCGCGCAGATGGCGCGCCCGGCCGGCCGCAGGCAGCGCAGCCCGGCCAGTGGCTGCGCGCCGGGCGCCGCCGCCGCGGCGCTCGCGCTGCTAGCGCCGGCGGACGCGGTGCTGGTCGCCGACGCGGGGCCGCTGGCGTCCTTTGTCGCCCTCAGCGGCGCGATCATCACATGCCTGTAGCTGCTCAGCTTTGGGCACTTCTGCGCCTGCCACCGGTGCGCCTGCCCCACTTCCTCACCCGCTTCCAAGCAGGCCGCGCGCCGGCGGTGGCGCAGGAGTCGCAAACCTGCTCAGCTTGAGGCCTGCGTCGGTGACGCCAGTGAGCGCGACGAACGACGCCCGTTTGTTGAATGGTCCTTTGTCAAACGAGCGAATCATTTGCCAAATGGCGTTGTTACTGCCGTTGCCGGCGCGATCATCGCGTGCCTCAAGCTCAGAGCAGCTTTGTGAACTCCTGCGCTGACCGCTGGCGCGCGCCTGCCCCACTCCCTGACCCGCCTCCAAGCAGGCCACGCGCGCTGAGCGCTCGCTTGCGCACCGTCTTTGCGCAGCACCATGGCAGCATGCGGCATGCTGGCGCCCTGGCAGCCACACAGCAGACAGTGGGCGGCTGTGTTGTCCTTGATCGCAAACGTGGGCGGCGCAGGGCGAAAGGCGCGGCGCGCGGCGGCGGCCGGGCCGGGCAGTGGCGCGGCTGCGCGCCCGACCGCGAAGCCACATGGCGTGGTAGCTGGCAGGGCACACATGGCCATGCGGCGCGCGCAGCGCGGCGCGATCGGGTAGTCGCTCCTGGCCCGTGAGCGTAGCGCGGCCAGGTACCATGCCATGCTTACGCTCACGCACCAGGAGCGCTGCCCGCTCCCGCCGCGCTGCGCGATGTGCATGGCCACGTGCGCCCTGCCGCACCCCCGCGCGCCTGTTGCGCTGGCAGGCTCTTGCACATGCGGCTTGTTTGCACATGCGGCTTGTTTTTGCCTAGCACGGCCGGCCGCACTAGGCCTTGCACACCCGGCTTTCCCCCGCCTCGCTGTCGCCAGTCTAAGGCCAACCCTACCCTACCCTGGTCGGCTGGCTGACGCTGCTCTTCGGCGTCTTCGAGCTGGGCCTGGCCTGGCAGCAGAGGCGACCGGCTTTGGCGACCGCATGTTCCACGCGGTGCGCGCCCGCCGCCGCCCGAGAACCAGGTTCTTCGCAGCGGCTGCGGCAGCACAGCTGACCCGGCGGCGTGCCCGGCTCCTCTGCCAGGCGCCGCCGCGGCCGCGCTGCAGGGCTCACGAGCGCGCCTGCGGGCCGGGGGCGTGCGCATCATGCAGCGGAGCAGCTCAGCATGTGAAGCGGCAGCTTCCAGGTGCCCCAAAGTTTGCTGACGCTGGTTGGACTCCACCACAACTGTGCGCCGCACCGACGCTCCCGCGCGCGTGCGGCTGCCTGCTGCATGATGCGCATGGGAGCGTGCATCGCAGGGCGTGCCGAGCGCCGGTGCGGCGCACAAAAGTGTGTGGACTGCGATTAGCATCAGCCAGTTCTGGCGCACCTGGATCCTGCCCGCGGACATGCTGAGCTGCTGCGCGACGCGCAGGAGTGGTGGGACGCGACCAGCGTCAGCCAGGTCTGGCGGACTTGAGGAACCTGCCGGTGCACACGCTGAGCGCTGGTGCGGCGCACAGGATTGCTGGAACGCAGACACCGTCAGCCAGTTCTGGCGCACCTGGACCCTGCTTGTGCAGAACTGGATCCTGCGCACGGCGCACGCGCCCGCGTTGCGCGCCGGCGCGGGCAAGATGGGGGCCGCTGTTGCGTGTTTCGCGCTCAGCGCGCTCCACGGGCTGGCGGGAGCCGCGCCGCTGCGCGTCGTGGCACCGCCAGCTCGTGGAGGAGTGCTCTGAGCGCAAAGCATGCGACGACGGCGCCCGTCTTGCCCGCGCCGGCGCGCAGCGCGGGCGCGTGCGCCTTGCGCAGGATCCAGTGGTGCACTGGCAGGTACCATGTGCGCCAGAACTGGCTGACGGGGGCGAGCTGGCGGTGGCCGTGCCGCTGCGCGTCGCGGCCACGCCGCACGCCGCGCTCGGCATGCGCGTGCAGGCGCGCCGCTGCCTCCCGCCCGGCTGCCTACATGCACGCGGTGCGCCAGCGCCGCTGTAGAAACCGCATGCGGCGCCTTTGAGCCCTGTGCGGTGAGCGTGGTGCAGGCGCATGGCCGCCACATGCATGCACGGGCGGGCACCGGTCTTAAGCAGCACCTGCGCGCAGCGCATGCACCGACCTCATGCTGCAAGCGGGAGCCTTGCCAACGCCTAGGGCTCACGGCACATCAGAGTGACGCTCCGTGCTGCGCCCCGCCGCAGGTGCCCCTGGCGTGGACGTGCAACAGGCTGCGCGCGCGCGGCCTGCTACCAGCCTGGGCCAGCAAGGCGCTGGTGCTGGCGACCGCGGCCTTTGGCCAGGCTGCCGGCATCGTGCTGTCTGCGCAGGCGGCGGCGTAGGGCGCCTGCTGGCTGTACGCGCACTCTGCAGGTCTGCGGCTTCGGTGCTGCAGCGGGGCTGCAGCACCCCAGCCGCACACCTACAGTGCGCATGTACGACGGTCACAGCTCTGCTGCGCCATTGCGCAATTTTGCTACCAAGAGGCAGTGCCAGAATGCATGCGCCACTGCCGCCTGTGGTTGAGCTGCACGTGCCCGTTGTAATGACAGAGAACCTTCAGCGTGTCAGCGTGACTCTGCACCTCACCTCGTCCCACGCCAGACTTGCTAGCCCTCCCTGCATGTGTGTGTTACAAAGTGACACGGGAATGCAGGTCTGCTAACCAGGTAGCATGGCTGTCACTCACAGCGCTTGCAACACTCTACACGGCAAGCAAGTGTTAAAGACAGGCTCCGGTACTTGCAGCGCATGCGGCATGCCTGCCTGTGCGGCTCATGTACAGCAGCCTGTCTGTGTGGCGTAGCGCATATGGCATGCCTTGCATCTCTCTCAATATATTTTGTTCAGTTCACTCTGAGGTTTGCTGCCCCCGACATGCACTCCATGTGCTGCTCGAGCTGCAGGTGACTCAGAGCCTCTGAACACCGGAGGGGAGAGACTTGTTAATCCCAGCACAGTGGGAGGCACACCGCATAGAACCGCTCCGCCTCGTGGTCGCTGTCCCCGGAGCGACCGCGGGCCCAATCAGAACCGCGGGCTGAAGGATTGGCTGGCTGGCAAGGTGCGACCTCGGCTCTGCTGCAGGCGGCCTGGGCGGCGAGGCCTCAGCGCTCTGGGCGCAGAGGTGTTACGCAATGGCCGGCTAAGCAGGCACGATGTGTGCCCAGGTCTCCAAAAGATGTTGAGGTGGTCCGTGCACACCACTTGACGCAAAGCCAGGCAGCGACATGGCAGCCTACTGCCGCGAGAGCTGCTGTGCGCTGGTCGAGGAGGAGGTTTGCAAGCAGCTGGACGCGCCGCGCTCGGATGTTGCACGCCTGTCGCTGCTGCTGGGCGCGATAGAGCTGCCGCTCACAGGGAAGGAGGCAGACCTGCGGCGCTGGCCAGAGAACCTGCAGGCACGCCGCCGCCAGCGCCATCTTGTTGTCTACAGTGCGCTTACCTGCAGCTGTGTGCCCAACCTTGTGCGGCCAGCAGGAGTACGTGGCAGCCGCGGAGAGCGACTTCAGTGCGTTCGTGCAAGGCCTGGAGCCCGGGCTTGCTGGAGCGGACGCGCGGGTGCGCAGCCGGCGCTTTGCAGAGCCTGCGCACCAGGGCTCCGTGCAGGCTCGTCTGTGACGTGAAACGTCGCGAGAGCCTGCTAGAGCGGGGCTCACGACGCGCTCGCTGGCGCAGGGCAAGGTGAAGGCCGTTGCGGACGCGGTCTGGGCGCGGCTGTCGGGGAGCTTCAGCAAGGATGTGCTGCACTCGCAGCACCTCTCCGTGTTCGTCCAGATACTGCGCGCGGGCAAGGCCAGCAAGGGTGCGCCCTGCGAGCAGTCCCGCTGGGCCAAACGCACTGGGCTACCGGCTGGGTAGTAAAGCCGCATGGGCGCTTCGCCCTCAGCGGTGTGGCTGCTGTGTGGCTTGCCTGCTCTCAGCCTGCTCCGCACGGCTGGCGCTTCATGACGGCGCCGCGCCCGCGGCCGGCCGCCGGCCCTCGTGCCAAGATAGGCTCCGCTTGCGCGCCGGCAGCTGGACTGCGCGGGCGTGGTCACGACAGTGCTGGCGGCCTGCCAGCGCCTGGCGCGCTGCCCGGCGCACGAGGACCTGCTCGGCGTGCGCTTCCAGGCGCGCGCTTCCAGGCCCACCCTAACCCTACCCTATTCCAGGCGTGCGCTTCCAGGCGCGCGCCCCGGCCGCAGCTCACCCTGAGTGCTTGGGCGGGGCAAGGGCCGGGCGGGCCGGCTTCCCCAGGGCCCCGCCCGCCTGCATGCTGCTGCAATCGGTGATGAGGTGGGGACCGCCTTGGGTCGCCAGGGGCGCCCTGCTCTTCAGCCGACAGGCAATGTCAGGGCAGTTGCAGTGCGACAGATGGTCATCCGCTGAGCAAGGCGTGTCTCAGCAAAGCAGCCGGCGCGTCGCGCCCCGTGCGCCGCCTCAGCCAAGCAGCCGACGCGTCGCGCCCCATGCGCTGTGCGGCGCAAGCTTGGGAACCGGCACGGCGCTGCCGCCACGGCCACGCGCGCGCGCCCGCCGCAGGTGTCGGAGGACCACTGCTGGCTGAGCCTGGACGGCAGCGGCGCGCGCGGCGCGGCGGTCGAGGTCACAACTGACACCGCCGCCAAGCGCGGCCTGGCGCCCAGTGAGGACGCCTGGCGCGGCTGGCTCTACTCCGGCGGCCACGCGGTGGTGTGCTCGCACAAGGTGCGCGGCGCCGCCGGCGCTCGCGCTGTCGACGAAACGCAAGCGACGTCAGGGCGCGAGCCTGACGCGCGGGGGCGAGCGCGGGCGGTAGATGGTGGTGAGCGCGTTGATCGCGTCGCTCAACCCCGCCATCAACCCGCGCCAAAACTCCGGCAGTGACTCCCAGGAGGTGCGCGCGCCCGCCGGGCGACCCTGCCGGCAGCAGCGCCTGCCTGCGCTGTGCTCTATTGTTGGGTGGGTCAGGTTTAGGGTTGAAATAGTGGTGAGCGCGCTGACCGCGTCGCTCAACCCCGCCAGCAACTTGCGCTCAGGCGCCAGGATAACTTTGGTGCGGCGCCTCCGCACGCGCTCGCCGCATCATGTCCGGTACGCTGAGGAGCCCTAGTAGGGCCTGGAGCCTGCCTTCGGCTTTGGGCAGGGACCCACATGGTACTGCAGCTGCCCGGCAACGCGTTGCTGCATGACTGGCCACTGCAGCGGTGGGCGCGCAGTCGTTTAAAGCGTCACGTCGGGAGCAGAGCTGCTGCCGTGGGCGCTGACAGCGCGGCGGCTGGCGCGGACAGGTGCAGCTCCTGCAGGAGCGCCTGCTGAGCCTGGTCCGCGCACGCCCGGATGCGCGCGAGTGCATGTACCCGGCCGCGCTCTGCACGCTCGCCGACCTCGAGGAGGCGCGCCCGACGCCACGGCACTGCTGGCTTCGACGCGCTTGGTGCGCGCGCAGGCGCACAGCGGAGCGCGGCTCTCGTCAAACGTGCATGATTGGGTGATGTCGTGCGGCATTGTCTGCTGTCTCTTGTCCAGCACACAGTCGCAACAGGGAGTGCGATGCAAGACAGGGATGAGTCGAGTGAGGGAGTGTTGCATCACATTATTGAAAGGCAGCCTCTGAGGAGGAAGGGGAGTGCCGTTCGAATGCGCGTGTCGGCTGCCCAGCAAGCCGTTGCATGCCTGGTACCCTCCTGCACCTCATACAGGGCTGTCCACATGAGCGCTTGTTCAGGCCTGCATGCCTCCCACGTCTGAGCGCCTCCCACAGTGCAGCGCCCAGGCGCTGCAGCATCCCCATGCCCGTCCGCACGCCGAGGCCGCCGCGCGCAGGCTGCAGCGGCCAGCAGCCGCGCAGGCCCTGTTTGCCCGTAACGCCCCTGCTCCCGACATGCATGGCACGGCTCTGCTCGGCCGTGGGGCACTGCCTTGCGGCCATGGTATGGGCTATGGCTAGGGTTTAGGTATAAGGTATTAAGGGGTATAGGCTAGCCACATCGTGCGCCGGCGCAGGTGGCCGAGCAGGACGATCTGGATGCGCATGCAGCCGGCAGAAATGCGAAGTGCGTGCTGCGCATAGCTGGCTTGGACGCCGCGGCCTGCACGGCGCGCGCTTTCCCAGCAGCCGAGCATGGGTGCAGGGCGCAGACGGATGCGCCGCATGTGTGGGAGAGCCTAACAGAGCCTGGAGAGCGGGAGTGCGTGACACACAATGCGCAGTACCAGCGTGCGCTGTACCTTGCTGCGTGCAGCGGGCGCAGGATAGCAATGGAGGCACTTGCCCGCCGGCACGCCTGGGCATGTGCATTCGTTGCATGCCACCGCGTGCGCGAACATGATGCGTGTGCTGCAGTGCGTTGCGCAGCAAGCCCCTCCTGAGGACAGCTGTCAATTGCGGATGCCCTCCTGTCCATTACATACTAGTGCACCGCGGACAAGGTGACACCTCCGTATGCCTGATCTGGCGGCCGCACCACACCAGGCTGCTGCCTGGTCTCAGGCGGCTGGGAGACTTGCTCTCGCGCGCGCCCGGCAGGCGCTGTTCGAGGATGCAATCAAGATGTCGACGCAAGATGGGTTAGGGTCGGGGCGCCTCTGGTACCCGTACTCCTACCTCATCGCCATGCTGGCGCGCCGCGCCGCCTTCTTCGCCGGCCAGGCGGCCTTGCTGGGTGGGCCGCCGACGCCTGCACATACCCTCTGCTGCGGCTGCAGATGCCGTCGCGCAGATGCACCGCTGCCGAAAGCATTATGGCTACCTGCAGCGCGATGATGCCGGCCAAGTGACCCTCGGAGGTCATACATCTCTGCATGCGCATGAATCCTAGTGTTCACATTCAAGTGAATTCAAAAGGATGCGATGTCGCTCGATGCCTGCGTGCCAAACGTGCTTGCCACGTGCCACCACACCCCCCGCAGCGTGCGCCGCGGGTCCCAGCGGCCCCGCAGCGCCTGATCTAGGCTGCAGCTGTTGCATGCCGGGGCGTCCCTGAGGTCTGAGCGCGGCGACTGAGGGCGCCAACAGGCAGGGACACCGCGGGAATGGAGGCCGGGGCCTGCCTGAGCGCCGCGCTGCGCCACGCCGGCGCCGGCGGGGCGGCGCAAGTGTTGCGCCACTACAGGCGCGGCGGCCCGGCCCAACCCCGAAAGTCGTCAGCGGGTCACCTGTGAGCGCGGAACGGCTTACCAGCCTGCTGCCCCGCCCGTCTTGGGCTTGGCGGCGCGCCTGTGCGAGCGCCTCACGCTGGAGGCATGCATACTCTTGGCGCATGGCCGCGGGGGTGCATGCGTGCCATGAGCGCCTCACGCGGGCGGGTGGTGTCTACCGCAGGCGCGTGGCCGCGGACGAGCAGCTCATCCGAGATGTGGAGGGCACGCTCGAGGCGGTGGCCGCTGCGCTGGCAGCTCTGCAGGCGCGCCGCCAGACGCGCTGATCGCGGCGCTGCGACATTGCGGCCAGGCCGCGCGCGCGAGCGTCTGTCCTGGATAGCTCGCCACACATGGCATCGCCCACTGCCTCGTGTGGGACGACACGTGCGTGCACGCGCGGCTGCCAAGAAAGCCATACCTCGTGTCATACCGGCCAGCACACACGAACTGAAGGACGGGCCCTGCACAAACGCGAGTCAACAAGCTGACAGCCGTGTGACGTGCTGCCCCACCAGACGCGCTGCCGCAGCCCCGCCGCGGCGCAGGCGGCGGGCTGCGCGGCGCCCAAAGACCTGGCGTGGGCCGCGCGGCCGCTGCTGGAGCTGTGGGACGGCGTGTGCGCCTACTTCGCCGGCCAGGCAAAGCCGGCCGCGTGGCTGGACGTCCTGCTGCGCGCGCTGCGCCTGGTGTCGCCCGAAGCGCGAGGCGCCGCGGCCGCCGCTGCGCAGGTGCCCCCCGTGCGCACGGCCAAATGGGCCGGCATGCAGCAATGCTCAGTGTGTGTGCGGGCGCATGCAGCGCATGGGCATGCGGGCAGCGCCCCAGAGTTGCCCCCGGCTGCCAGTAACTTGTAAGGACATGGTGGCGGCCGACCGCGCACGCGCATGCCCTGCCAGGATGCCGCGCTGCGGTATCCCGCGCGCGTTGTGTCAGCGCCAACATGTGGACTCCCATTGCACCGGTTCAAGAGGTTGCTTCCACCCGATTTTGGCTGGCCGCCGAGCGTTGTGCCCGCCCGAGGATGCCTTCTCGCCGCCTGAGCGGCCCTTCGTGCGCGCAGACGGAGAGCGGGCCCATGGCGCGCGCGCGGGGCATGTGGGCGGCGCTCAAGCCCGCGGCGCTGCGGCCGCTGTTCGAGGCCGCCGATGTCGGCGAGGCGCCCAGGGAGAGCAAGCGGCCGCGCCGGTAGCCGAGCCGCAGCAGTGTCCGGTATGTGTTGCTGCAGCATGTCCAGTCAGTTGCAGCTTTCCTCAGTGGCTTGCCCGGACGTTACTGCATGTACTGACATTACTACGGTCGCAATACCCCCTGTGATCTATGTCATACTGCCCTGCATTGTGTCAAATCATGTGTGTCAAGAAAAGAAGTGTCCAACGCACTTGCGAGGAGGAATATGGGGCTGAGCAGCGCGCATGCTCTGTTTTCATTCCTCGTCCAGGGTATGCCACTTGCACACTGCCTGATCCTGCGCCGTGAGCGGCAGACAGCCTCCCTGGCAGCCACGTGCTGCAGACATGCTGTAAACACCGTCCATCGACCAGACAAGCAGGGCAGCCCATGTCATCACCAGCTCCAACAAAGCTGGTGATGAAAGCGACACATGCTTATCTGCCGAGCTGTGGCTCCAGATTGGTAATAAGCCCGTTGAGCTACACAACAGTGTGCCCAAGCAGAGCGCCGCCGGCATGGGCGCAAGACAGACTGCGGCGTGCTCAAGCACACCTGAAACGCGTGACTGCATCAGAGCGGCCCGCCTTGACAATGGCGTCACGTGCACATAGCCCTACGAGCATCTGCCTCTGGCTGGGTGTCTGATTTGGCACAGCTACACAAGCAAAACAAACTCAACACAGATGCGGCCCGCAGGTGCCGGCTGCTCCCCCGTACATAACCATGCCCCGCTCGTCAGACATGCCGCGCGCCCCAAGCGCGGTGTCCGCCACGTAACAAGGGAGGCGGGCGACTCGTAAAGGGGCTGTGCCGCGCGTGCGCAGCCACGCGCCTGCAACAGCCCGTGGTCTGCCCTGCGCGCTAGCTGAGCGACAGCGAGTCGACCGCCTGCAGCACGCCGCCGTCCGCGCCGCCATCGCCCGCGCCCGCCGGTGAGAACAGGGCGATGACCTGGCGGCGGCGCGCACGGGCCGGCGCGCGTCAGCCCCCGGAGCAGCTGGCCGGCCTGGCGCAGCACAGCGGCGGGGAGCGCTCCAGGCCTGGCAGCACACGGCTCGTTGGCTGCTCCCCATGCGCGGACAGCAACAGGCCCGAGTCACATGAGGCTTACCCGGTGTGAGTCACACCCCATTCTCCCACCCCTTCCCCGCGCGACCCATGCCCCACTCGCTTACGGGCGCCAGCCAGGGCCGCCCTGACAGCGCCCGAGCCCCTGCCAGCGCTGTTCCCAAAAAGGCCCCAGGAAGGCAGGTACTGACTTCGTCGATAGACAAGAAGATTCGCATATGTCCACTCATGAGGGGATGGCGGAGGTGGCGGAGGAGACACCAGCTCGACGGCCCCCAGCTCCCTCTGAGGATGCCGGCCAGGACTGGCCGGAGCGGGGGAGCGGCGCCGGGCGCGCGCCGGCAGGTTCCACGGCACGGACGCCGTGTGCGCCACCACCAGCGCCCAGACCATGGGCACGAAGAAGTCCTCCGGCGCCGCCTCCTCCTCGTACGTGAAGCGCAGCTCCGGGAACTGGCGCAGCTTGTCGCCGCGCCAGGCGCGCAGGCTGTCTGCGGCGGCCCGCGGGAGCCCATGAGTGAGCCGCGCGCGGCTTTCCCGCCCGCCCGCTGTGCGATGCAGACCACCGCAGTGTGTCGACTTCACGGCTTCTGCTCCAGGGCTGCGGTGCCGCCCCTGCAACAGCCCGCCTGGCCAGCACGGACATGCCTTGAAACGCAAAGAGCGGCAAGCGACCGCTTGCAGGCAAGCTGTGGCGGGGCGCGGCGCGCCCTTGATGACGTCCAGCACGCGCGCCACGCTCCAGTCCCAGCCGCCGGTGGCGCGCGCGTCCTCGACGCGCGCGTTGAAGTACTGCAGCACTGCTGAGACATTCTCCATGAGTTCTGCGAATCGGGCGTCCTTCTGCGCGCAGACCCTCCTGCTGAGAGTCTCATGGGAGAGCCCACGGCACGCTGGTGGCTAGGGCACGGTGCAGGCCCATTCAGATGGGTACAGAAAGCCCAAATACCGGACGCTCTGGCATAGCACGCGTGCATCCAAGGTGTCAGGGTGCATCCGCCCCAGGCACCGCCAGACCTTGCCATCATCAGCACAAGGGGGAGAGGGGAGAGTGCCGAGCTCTTCAGTTTCAAACGCGATGCTGGGCAGGCACAGGCCATGCGACATGGCCGCGCTCCCCTCGCGCACGGACGGCAGCAGGCACGGCCGAGGCGTGAGCCAGCCTTGCAGAGCGCAAATTTAGGTTCAAAAGTGATGGGGCTAGGGTTAGGGTCAGCAGCCGGACCTCAAAGGGCGTGAAGACCTCCTGGCGGTGCAGCAGCGCGTACACGAGCTCCGGGTTGTGCGGCAGGCCGGCCGTGATGACCGTGTTGAGCACCTCGAGCACGATGCGCAGGAAGTCCGCATACACCTGCAGCTCCTCGCTGCGCGGCTCGCCGCGCTCGCACGCGGCCGCCAGCCGCCGGTACCTGCGCGGGGGCGCGGGAATGTGTGACGCTGACCGCGCGAGGCTGACCAGGTTTGCCTGTGGGCTGCGTCAGTGGCCACGGCGCAAGCTTTTACGTGCGGGCACGGCTGTGGCGGCGTCGCCACGTGCGCGCAACCTCGCGCGCCGGCAGCTTGTCGTGTGCGACGCAGTGCGAGCGTGCGCGCGGGGGGCGGCCGCGCTGCACGCTTGCAGGCGCGGTCCCGTGTCATATCCCACCTCTGCAGAGAGCTGTCAGATAAGCAAAGCACGACGTTACCTCACGCTGTGCTCACAGCCCCGCAGCGGAACAGCTCAGTCCTGGTGCAGGCGGCAACCAGAGCCGTCAAGCCAGCAGTCACTCCCCGCAGCGCTCAGCTGTCGTTGCGCACATATGGACGCCTCATTAGAGGGCGGCGGCGAGGCGGGGCCTGCTGGCTGTGGGCGCCGGCGCGCCAGCATGTTGAAGAGCGAGACAAGGCGCTGCGCGGCGACAGGGTCAGGGGGTCAGGGGCCTGGGGCCCCAGGGGCGCGCCGGCGCGCCGGCATGTCGAAGAGCGAGACCAGGCGCGCGCGGCGACAGGGTCGGAGGGTTGGGAGTGAGGGGAAGAGATTTAGGGGCGCGCCTCCGCGCCAGCATGTCGAAGAGCGAGACCAGGCGCTGCGCGGCGAGCGAGGACAGGCTGTGCATGTGGGGCGCCAGGTTGGCCAGCGCGGCGAGCGTGTTGGTGTGCAGGTAGACATCGCGCAGCGCGGCCAGGTTGTAGTGCGCCGTGCGCAGCAGCAGGATCGCCAGCAGGCTGCCTGCGCGCGCGCGCGCGGGCCTCGCGCCGGACCGCGGCTCAGGCGTGCTGGCATGTCGCCAGCTCGACCCTAGCGGCGGGCTCCTCAATCTATCACACGTGCCACGCACGGCACGCCATGCGCCACCACCACAGCATGTCGAGCTTTGATGGCCAGTCAGTGGGCCGGACGCCGAGCGGCGCGCGGTGCACGCGTCTGTCCGCACTCTGCCTGGTCGCGCAGCTCCCAGACGAGCACTCATGCGTCCACACGAGCACGCATGCGCCCGCCCCACCGGCGGCGCCCCGCCGGAGGCCCCCGTGCGCCCCGCGGGGCGCGCGGCCCTCACAGCCGGCAGCGGCCGGGGCGCTCTGAAGCGACGCAGTGCAGCAGGCGCGCGCGGAACCAGGTGATCCCACCCTACACCCTACACCCTACACCCTACACCCTAGGCACGGGGGCGCGCCCAGCGAGGTGCGGTGCAGCAGGCGCTCGCGGAACCAGGGCACCTCGGCCAGCTGCACGGTGTGCACGTTGGCCGCGAACGCCGCGTCCTGGCTCAGGATGAGCAGGATGATGAGCAGCATGTACATGGCGCTCGCGCCGCGCCCGCCCGCCGCGTACAGCAGCTTCAGCAGCGGCAGCAGCACCGTCTCCAGGTCCCTGCGCGGGCGCGCGGCTTTCGGGCTCCGCAAGGCTCTCACGACCAGGCCTCCTGTGTCTTGAGGCTGTCACGACCAGGACTCCTGTGTCTTGAGGCTCTCACGACCAGGACTCCTGTGCGAAGAAGTTCTGTGTCAAGGACTCCTTTGTCACAAGGCTCTCACGACCAGGCCTCCTCTGTCGAGATGTACGGGGCCAACGGCCGCGACGGCAGCGCCCTACACGGACATGCAGCGGGCAGCCCGGCGCGCGCACCCGCGCACGAGCACATAGTCGTGCAAGTGCGGGCAGCTGTGAAGCAGGTCGTCCAGCAGCAGCACGCCGCGCTCGCGCTTCAACCCCGCTCCCAAGGCGTTTGGTAGGGTTACAATTAGGTTTAGGGTTCGCACCCGCGCACGAGCACATAGTCCTGGAAGTGCGGGCAGCCGTGGAGCAGGTCGTACAGCAGCAGCACGCCGCGCTCGTGCTCCAGGCCCGCGCCCAGGGCCTCGTACAGCGCGGGGTACGACACGCGCGCCGGCGCGGCCGGCGCGGCCGGCGCGGCCGGCGCGGCCGGCACGGCCGGCGCGGGCGCTGCCCCGCCAGCGCCGGCCTCCGCGGCGGCCGCGTCGCCGACGTCGCTCGCGTCCTGCCGCGCGCGCGCTTGCCGGCTTCAGGTCGCGGCGAGGGCCGGCTACACCCTGGCTACTACCAATGCTACCCGACCGCAGACCCCGCACACGCACCGCCTGCCAGAGATAAGTACGCCGCGCGCCGCCGCGGCCTGGGGGTCGCGTGCTGCAGCTCAAAACCCTCCTGGACCCTGATCCCATGACCTCCAGGCCCTGCGCCGCGCCTGCAGCCCGCTGCCTGCGGAGCGCAAAGCGTTGCCGCCGCGGCCCAGGCGGAGGCGCATTACCGCGGGTGCAGCTAAATAACCTTTTGAAACCCTGACAAGGGCCGCGCCTGCAGCCCGCGCAGCGCCTGCCGGAACGCGTTGCCGCCGCGGCCCAGGCGGAGGCGCATTGCCGCGGCCCAGCTCAATAACCTCCTGAAACCCTGACTAGGGCCGCGCCTGCAGCCCGCGCAGCGCCTGCCGGAACGCGTTGCCGCCGCGGCCGGCCGGCGCGTGGTGCAGCAGCGCCAGCAGCAGCAGCTGCGCGGCGTCCGCGATGGGCGAGCCGCCGCGGCCGCCGCCGCCGCCGCCGCCGCCGCGCACCACATACGTCACCGCGCGCACCGGCAGCAGCACCACGGAGGCTGCGCGCGAGCGGGCCGCGCTCAGATTTAGCACGGTCACAGCGGGCCACGCGCACTGGCGGTGGCGGCGCCGCCAAGCTGCAAGCTCGCCGAAGCATTGGGCACCATGCAGGCCGCCCATCACACAGCATGCGCGCACACGGCCTTGCTGCCTACACTAGTGAGACTGGAGGCGCCCCGCCACATCTCATGGGCCCCGGGCGCGCGCACTGGCCGCGCCGGCCGCCGATCGCACAAAGCGCGCCGCGCCGCCGGCCGTGGGCGCAGGCGGAACATACACGGGCGCGCCCGCCGGCAGCGGGGCCTGCTCGACAAAGTGCTCCAGCAGCACCTGGCGCGCGCGGCCTCCTGTGACACGCACGCTCAGAGGCCGAAGAGATTGATGCAATATACCTCGTTCCTACGGGACGCAGTGTTCCCATGGTGCTTCGCCGCCGCCGCTCAGCGGACTACATGGCCAGCCCCAATCAGCGGCAGTACAGGCGCAAGGTCCGCGCCCGGCGGCGCCAGTCCGCACAGAGTGCCTGCCTTGCACACCCTGCGAGGGAGGCACACCAGCGCCAGCAGGGTTTCTGGCAATGGCAGCGCCGACCATGCCCATTGCACACCCCTGGTAGGGATTGCGGCACCTCGAAGCGTTACGCTCTCGCACACACAAGAGGTTGGCCGCGCTGAGCGACGCATGCTAGAAAAGTCACGCGCTGTGAGCCGTCACATGGGGATCGGCCGACCGCATGGGTCGCGCCTGCAGCAGCGCGGGCACGAGGTCCGCCGCGCCGAGCAGCGCCTCCGTGAACGGGTGCGCGCCGGGCGCGCCGCCCGCGTCGGGCGTGTACAGCTGCGTGGAGCCCATGACCAGCAGCGTGTTGAGCAGCTCCCAGTGCAGCAGGTACGTGTCCGCCCTGCCCGGCCGCGCCGGCACAAGGCACAGGGTAGGCACATGGCCGCCACCGCCCTACCCCTAGCACCACGCGGCCGCGGCGGGCTCCTCAGGGCCGCGCGGCGGGCAGGCAACAGCGCCCTGGTGCTCACGCCGCAGGCACGCCTCGGCGAAACCAATGCCTTTGAGCATGTCCTGCATGATGCCCGCGGTGCAGGCAGCCTGGCGCGCCAAGGCAGCGCCGCGGCTGCCCGGCGCCGCCGCGCGTGCGCGCGAGCAACAACAGGCGCCTCCTGTCGCCTTTCCAGGCGCCGGCCGGAGGGCGCACGTGCACTCGACGACCAGCAGCGCGGTGACCAGCTCCCGCACCAGCTGTACCGTCAGCGGCGGCGCTGCGCGCTCGCCAGGCCAGGCAGGCGTCAGCATGGCGCTCATAGCGCAGGGCCTGACGGAGCCACAGCATGCTGGCGAGCTGACGGTCAAGTGACGCGGTCATGTGACGCCTTTCACAGCACGGGTCGGGGGCGCGGCCTGAACCGCAGCCTGACGAGCCAGGGCGTATGAGCGGCGACACGCTCGTCCAGTCCTGGCCTGGCGCGACCGGCGAGGAGGCGCCGTGCGCGACAGGCATGAGCAGGGCGCGCGCCCTGGTCCGCAGGCTGCGAGGCCGCGGGCGCGACGGGCGCGTCGACAAAGGCGGCCAGCTGCGGCCCTGCGAGGCCCTCGGCGAGGTACTTCAGCACGACGCGCGCGAGCACCAGCGCGTTCACGGCCTCCGCGGCGCTGCCGCGCCGCTTGGCCGCGCCGCGCAGCCGCTCGATCACGTGGTGCAGCAGCTTCTGCAGGTGCCGTGTGTCCGCGTTGTGCCGCACTGCGCGCAGGCCAGCGCCCTCGGACGTTCGGCGTGCACTTGCACCGTGCGTGCGTGCAGCGCAGCGCACAGGCACGTGCTCAAGCCTCCAGTCCGGCACGCCTGGCCACAGCGCCTAGCTGCGCGTGCAAGCGTGCGTGGCGTCCACAAGCCTGCAGGGCGCTGCTTGAGCAGCTCGTGAGCAGCTCGTGATGCAGTTCGCCGGAGGGCGGCGGGGCGGGGAGCGGCGCGGGGCGCGGCGCGCACCCAGCTCCTCGCAGTGGTGGGCCGTCGCAGCCTCCACCTCCGCGGGCGGCAGCTGCGTGAGCGGCACAGGGAAGCGCAGCATCTTGGCCCAGAAGGGGTCGGAGATGTCGATGGCCGCGCTGCCCGAGAACTCGGCGAGCAGCCGATCGTGGGCGCCAGGGTCCGGCCTGGACGCGCCGCCGCCCATGCTGCCCCGCGCCCCCCTCTGCCCGGCCGGGCACGCGTGTTCTGCGCCCTGAGTCTCTCCAGCAGGTGATCTGCGCCTGCCTGAAACACACTGGCTACCTCCTTTGACTCGAGGCTTGCTTCCAAGCCTCGGGCTGCCAGTCCCAGACCATGCGGGCGTCTTACAGGCCCTCAAGCGCTACCAAAGTGCGCTTTGTCTTGATACGGCCATTGCCTTGATGAACAAACACGCTTCGCTCTTCCAGCTGCTGCTTCAGGACGTGCGCAATGCCTGATGACCCCCCACATTGGTGATGTCATGCAGGCCCTCGTCAGTCTGAGCAGACTCGAAGGGTTTCCACGGAGCTTGCTGCTGCAGAGGACGCCCGAGTGTCTAGGGAGCTCGCAGACAAGCATAGACCTGGAAAGCAGAGCGCACTGTGCTGTTCCTAAGAGTGCGTGACCGCTGGGACACGACATTTGCAGAGGTTGGCGGCACCAAGTCGCGCGGCTGCTGCCTCGTTTGCTTCTGCCAGGGACGCCGCCTTGCAGAAGGCAGACCGAGGGGCTGCTGGCCCTGACCTGACACTTGAGCAAAATGGCCTCCGCGGCCGTGCGCAGCCGCAACCAGAGGCTGCCGCCCGAGGTCACCAGGCGCGCGTTTTGCCGCGCGTTTTGCTGTGTTTTGAGCGCGTGACACGGCGCCATGTGGCGGGCCTGGACGCTGAGCAGTGCATGCCGGCCTGCGCCTGGCCTTCTGACGCGCGGCCGCGAGGCTGTTGCAGGATACTGTACGTGCGCAACCTGCCGTTCAACATCTCTGCGGACGAGATGTATGACATCTTCGGCAAGTTTGGGGCTGTGCGGCAAATCAGGCTGTGCGCCCCTGATGCCTGTGTTTGCTCCAGCAGCTGCTGAAGCTGTGTGGTGTGTTCCAACGCTGTGCGGAAGCGTCTTGAGCGGCGCAGGGGTGGCAGCCGGGGCGCTTGCGAGTGTTAATGTCTTGTGGCGGCCCGCGTCCGCAGGGGCTCCGCAAAGGACACGCGCGGCACCGCCTATGTCGTGTATGAGGACATCTACGACGCCAAGATGGCGGTGGACCACCTGTCTGGGTTCAACGTGGCAAACCGCTACCTCATCGTGCTGTACTTCAACCCCGCCAGGCAGAACAAGAAGGTGAGCGCTTGGTCTGCAGCCTTGGCTTTGCGCCCTGCAACGCGTTGCCGTGTTGCGCTGACTGCCTTACAGCTTCGGAAGCTCGCTGCTACGCCTGCACGGCAACCTGCTGCAGCTTGCGTTGGCTCCATGCTCTCCAAAGCGAGGAAACTGGTGAGCTGACCATGTGTCTGTGCGTGTCCGCGCAGATCAGCACAAAGGATAAGGAGGAGGAGCTGCGGAAGATGCAGGAGAAGCACGGCGTGGACGGCGAGCAGCACGCCAGGAAACCTGCCGCCAAGGACTAGTGCCACGGCGGCACGGCAGCAAGAGTTGGTATGGTTTGCGCTTCAGCGTTGAGGTGTACAAAGGCAGCCAGTGTGTTCAGAGTGTGAGGTGCAGGTACCTCCACTGGCCATGTTTCCAGTCGGGAAGGCCGTCTGTAAGAAACCAGTCGCAGCCCGCTCCAAGGCCTCTCCCTCAGCCTTCAGCCTCTTGTCCTACACTACAAAATATGAGCCTGGCTTTCATTCCTGTTCTCTACAGAGCCTCAGGCAGGCTTCAAGGATGCCGGGCCACAAGGAGCCGGCAGACGGCGGCGAGCCACTGCGCTGTGTGGTCGTCGGCGGTGGCATAGCGGGGGTCTGCTGCGCAGAAGAGCTGTGCCGGCTGCGACCTGAGTACGATGTCATGCTTGTCGCTGAAGACCACACGCTGAAGGTGAGCCGAGCGGCAAGCCAGCTGCAGAGTCGCGGCGGATGTCTTAGCAAATGTCTTGGATGTCAGGAGCGAGCGCACTGCCAAGCTCTCCTGCTAACTCGCCTCAGCGACGCGCAGCAGCGCTTGCCTGACTGCAGCAGCGCCGCGCCGCAGGGAGTAGCGAACGTCGTGCGATTGACCAGGAACGTGGAGGAGTTTGATGGTGCGCTGCCATGCGAAGGCACAGGCCGCCAAGAGCAGGCCACAACTTCAGCCACGCTACCCCTTTAGCTGACAACCAGCACGTTCTATTCTCTTTCGTTAAAGAGCGTGAGCAGCCTTGCCTGGATGGTGAGGCCCGTCGGCGTTGGGACTCCGTTCAGTACAAGCGCCTCACCCCGTGCGGCGCAGTGGTTGAGCGCGACCTCGGCTCCCTGCCGCAGCGCAACCTGTCGATTGTGCGCGCGCGCGCGGCCGGCCTCGACACGGTGGCGCAGGAGCTGCTGCTGCAGGGCGGCGCCCGGCTACCGTTCGACCGGCTCTGCCTGTGCCTGGGCGCCACGCCGCGCGTGCGGCCCCAGCTGTTTATCTACTCAGTGAGTGTTGCGTGATATCAGACACGCATGCTCCGTGCGTCCATGTTCACCAGCGCACCACACTGGGCACTGTCTCGAATGCATCCATGCACAGGCAATGGCTGTCAAGGGGTGCTTTGTGATTGGGTGCCATGTGCATGTGCTATGGTCCGCACGCAGGACACGGGGCTTGCTTGCTGACGGGCGGCCCGCGCAGCGCCTGGCGGCGGGGCCGCGCGTGGTGGTGCTGCGCGACCGCGACACGGTCGCGGGCCTGGCCGCACGGTTGCCGGCCGCGCGGCGTGTGGCGCTCGTCGGCAACGGCGGCATCGCGCTCGAGCTCGCGCACGCGCTGCGCGGCGTCGAGGCGCGCGGCGCGCCCGCCTGCGGCCCGCGCGGCGGCAGGGCTCACGGACCTGCTGTCTGCCCAATGTAACAGCATGGCTACGACAACGCTGCCTGCTTATATGGAGGTTTGTACGCACCAACGCCGGCCTGGCCTGGCGCGTGCAGCATGCACGGTTTTGCTTCCGGCTCCGCATGTCGCGCGGCCAGCCGATAGGCGCTGCAGCGGAGCTGGCCAGGCGTAGGGCGAGCCGGTAGGCGGCCGGCAGCTTGGGCTTTCGTTTGCAGTGCCTTTGTGATACCTCGCAGCAATTGCGCCAATGCGTGTGCAGGTCGTGTGGGTGGTCCGGCACGGCGAGATCGGCGATGCCTTCTTCGACCTGGATGCCGCGCAGTTCCTGCTGGGCCGGCTGGCGCGGCGCGGCGGCGCCGGCGACGCCGCGGCCGGCTCCTTCGACGCCGGCGGCTGTGGCAAGCCGGAGCGCGCCGGACCGCGCCCGCACGCCCCGGAGCAGGCGGCTGCGCCGGCGCCGGGCGCGGCGCAGGATGCGGTTGACGCTGCGCGTGACGAGCGGTCTGGCGCGCGGGGCGGCGGCGGCAGCGCTGAAGCGCGGGCGCCCACGGTGCTTTCCGGCCGTGCGGCAGGGCCAGCGGCTGCATGCAGGGAGCGCTCACAGCTCACGCTCAGCAGGGTGCGAGCTGATGCAGGATGTGGCACGAGGCTGGCCCATGCTCCAGTCCTGCGCACTGCCCGCCTCGCAGCACCTGCCCAGCCGCACGTGACACAGCATGGAGTGACCATATCAGCGGTGTGTGTGGGTATGCAGGCCGGAGCGCGGTACGGGCATGCTGTGGGGCCGCGCTGGGCGCAGGCGCTCGCGGCCGACGCGCCGGCCGGGCGGCTGATCCTGGAGCGGGACTGCGAGGTCACGCGCGTGGTGCGCGCCCCCTTGCGTCACGCTGCTGGCTGTCCCGGTGCACGCCGTGAGGCTGGATGCAGGGACTAAGGGAAGGGGCAGCGTCTTGTCTCGCACGCAGGGGGTACCTGCTCACACCCTGCCATACCCCGGACATGGTGCGTGCACGCCAGGCCTCCTCAACCTGCTCGCGGCGGCGTCCGCAGGAGGTAGACGATGGGGCGCTCGCGACGGCAGACGGGGCGCCCGCCAAGGCAGACATGGCGCCTGCTACGGCAGACGGGGAGCCCGCTACAGCAGACGGGGCGCCCGCGACAGCAGACAGGGCGCCCGCTAAAGCAGACGGGGCCGACGCCGGCCTGCCCTGGCCCGCGCGACTGCACCTGAGCAACGGGCGCAGCTACGGCGTGGACCTGGTCGTGTCGGCCATCGGCGTGGACGCGCGGGCGGCGTGGCTGCCCGCCGAGCTGGAGCGCTGCTCGGACGACGGCGGCGTGCTGGTCGATGCGTGCGCCACGGCGCCGTTTGGCCTGGCCATGTCGCGGCGCACCGCTTTGTCCTTGATGCTGCTAGCTGGTGTTAATACGGTGTGATGCCATGGTGTGATGCCGGGCTGCTGTGACGCTTTGCAGACACATGCAGCAATGCGTCCAACAATGCAAAATCACAAGCAGGGCAACAGTGCATGCACGCACAACAGCGCTCACCTCCCTGGCGCCGCAGTTCCGCATGCGCACCTTAGGAATAGGGCGGTGAGCGAGGGAGGCAGGAACCTATGCGCTGCGCGCCGGCGCATGCTGCTCCAACCAGCTGCGCTGAGCAGCAGGGCGGCCCGCGCCGGGCTGCCAGCGCCTGCCGGGGCCAGCGTGCTGCGCTCTGGGCGCGCAGGGAGCTGCGCACGTCGGTGCCGGGCATCTGGGCGGCGGGCGACTGCTGCACCGTGCGGCCCGAGGCGCAGGCGCCGCTGTGGTTCCAGATGCGCCTGTGGACGCAGGCGCGCCCTGGCCGCCGGGCGCGCGCTCACCGCCAGCCCGCCCGGGCAGGCCGCGCGTGGCCCTGGATTTTCCTTGTCCGCTCTGGCCATGCACGGCTGTTGCGCAGCCTGCTAAGTTTATCCAAGAGGCCGACACACACTTTCTCCTCGGTAACCTTTGTGATCAGCTGCCCACTCATTGGACACCCAACATGCATAGCGTACTATCAGGATGCTCCGCCGGCAGGCGTAAAGGCACGCCAAGCAGGCCTGATTAAACAATACCTGGCTGCTCAAGCATAGAAGTCTGAATTGGCACCACTCCCCCGTGCGCACGTCCAGGCGCGCCAGATGGGGCTGTACGCGGCGCAAGGCCTGGCCGGCAGCGGGGACGCGCTGGGCGCGGGGCTGACCTTCGAGCTGTTCAGCCACGCGACGCGCTTCCTGGGGCTCAAGGCGCGGCGCCCCCGCCTGCTGGGCCTGCGCGCGGCGAGCCCCTGCGCATGCCCTGCCGCCTGAGGCCGCTGGCGACCCCGCAGCCGCGCGGCTGAGCCAGGCATCTTTCTCATGAGGCACGCTCCACAGGTGCAACTCGACATGCTGTAAATGTTACTATTCATGATCTGGTTGCAGACCTGCACATGGATTTTTGGTAAAACAGTAGGTGTCTTTTTCCTTATAAGTAGGCTGCAGTGCGCGGCGTCAGGTTGTCCTGCTGGGCCTGTACAACGGCCAGAAGCTGGAGGCTGAGGCCGCGAACGACCTGGTCAGCTACTCGCGCGCTCTCGAGGTGCGCGAGCTGCAGCAGCTGACATGCCGCCGCCCCGGGCCTCCTTCATGCGACCCTTGCGCAGACTCTTGGGGGCCAGGCAGATTGTGCGTGCCAGGGGTCCTTGCGGCGGCCTCGCATCAGGCTGCGTCATGTCAGCAAGTCGCATGTTCAAAGCACATGCCCAGACGGACGCTCACGCCTCTGACTCAAGCATGCGAGTTTGACGAGTAGGAGCTGGCGCCCCTGCGTTTCAGGTGACGGGCCTGAACAACATACTTGTCAGTGCTGTTGGATCAAATACGCTTCATAGTAATTGTCAGCGCGCTGCGCAGGGCGATGACCCCAGCTTCGTGCGCGTGCTGCTGCTGCGCGGGCGCATGGTCGGCGCGGTGCTCATCGGCGAGACCGAGCTGGAGGAGACATTCGAAAACTTGATCCTGGACCAGCTGGACCTGACAGGCCTGGGCCCTGCGCTCCTGGACCCGGACATTGAGCTGGACCATGTGTTTGACTGATGCCTTGGCAGAAGGCGTGAGCATGTGCAGCGTGCCCGCATGCCTTCCGAATGCCTTTCATAAGAGGCAAGGGGCGGGCTGGCAGCTCCGGTATGTAACTCAATAGCGAGTGCTTGATACCTGCAGGATGCCTATGCCTGATACAGCAGGACAGGGCCTGGCGCATGCGCCAGAGGGAGGCTGGCAGTAACAGGGCAGGCTGTGGGGGTGATCGGGGAGGCGTCTGTGCTGTATAGAAACGTACGCCCCCAGGGTTAAACGAAGAGGCCATGCTCTGACACACAAGATGTGGCAAGCGGACGCTGGACTGCGCAATGCGCCACGGCCCCGCGGTTGCAACTACTTTGCCTTCTTCTTCTTCTTGGCTGTGCCCTCCTTCCCGCCCGCGCTCTTGCCCCCCGGCGCCTTGGCCGCCGGGGCGCCGCTTCCGGCGCCCCCCGCCTTTGCGCCCCCCTTCTTGCCGGCCCCCGACTTTGCGCCCTTACCCTTGCCCTTGCCCTTGCCGGAGCCCTTGCGCGCGGGCGAGCGCGCCGCGCGCGCAGCGCGCGCCCGCCATGCGCGCTGGATGCGCCGCGCGGCGCACGTGCGGCGGTGGCCCTGCACCACCGCCTGAACTTTGTCGCGCTCCGCCTCGCGCGCCGCCGCGCCCAGCGCATCCCGCTCGGCGGCCATTGTCGCGGCGCCGGCGGCGTACTCCGCGGCCTGCGCGGCTGCCTGCGGCGCGCGCGCCCGCTGCATCTGGCGGGCGGGGACGCCAGACGTGCGTGGGCAGAGGCTTGCGGCGCTTGTCACGGCAGCCCATGGTCAGCGGCGCGAGCTCAGCCACGTTAGGGTGGGACATTTTCTGCGCATGCCGCCACACAGATGGGCACGTGGCCTCCTCGTGGCAGACGCAATCAGAGTATGCCCACGCAGGCGGGCGCGTCTCCGGGCGCGTGCACGCCAATCTAGCACTGCATCACACGTTGCGAGTGGCAGGCGCCAGGGCTTGACCTGCGCAAGCGCGGCCGCGGCCGCCGCGCACGTCTGCTGCCGAGTGCCCACCTCCTCATCATACTTGATGATGCAGGCCTGCGGCGCCGCACGCAACGCGTTCACTGCATGCACCCGCCTGCAGCTGATGTGGCTTTTATAGCCTTACCGCAGCTTGGCAGGGTGCTCTGCTCCGCGGCACGACGACAGCATGGGCACTTCGGCCAGCCCAGGACTGCAGCCGGCCAGCACGGCAAGCGGGCACCAGCAGCGAAGCAGACGCCCCGCTCCAAAGCTGCCAGTGAGCATGCCTGTTCCTGAGCTGCGGAGGCTCACGGCGCATCCTTTGTTCATCCGCACGCGCGCATCTCCACAGTCAAAGGTTTAGGGTCACGCGCGCACTTCCATGGGTATAATCACCACAGGGTGCAGGATATACATCCGCACACGCACCTCCACCTCCTGCTCGCCCTTGCTGCGCCGCCGCTGCAGCGCAGCCTCGTCCGCGCGATTGGCGTCCAGCGCGGCCGCGAGCTCGGCGCGCAGCGCGGCGCCTTCCGTGCACGCCACGGCCTCCGCGCTCGCAAACGCCTGGCGCTCGGCCTCGCGCTCCGCCTCCATCTGCGCCCCAACCGCCGCATCCTTGATGTTGCCTGTGACAGTCCATTACCCTGCCTGTCCATTACCCTGTCCAGTGACATGTACAGCGCGGCCTCGCGCTCCGCCTCCATCTGCATCCCCCCAGCTGCCGCAGCCCGATGTTGCACGGCCACTGTCCATGACATGCACAGCACGGTCTTGCATTTGCGCTCATCCGTCTCGCCCCAACGCCTGCGGCAGGGGCCTTGGCGCCTGTACGGCGACATGCGTGCAAAGTTCGCCTGCTGAGCTTACTGCTCATGGGCTCCGGCTTTGCCACACCTCAGAGTCGAACCTCCTGCCTGAGAGGTGCGGCGACAGGCTCGCAATCACAGGACATAAGATTGCACAAGCCTTAACGTGTAGCATTCGACTTACTCATTGACACGGCAGCATGCATCCTAGAGGGCATCATGCGCAAAGTGCCCAAAACCCGTGTCCCAAGTGTTCCTGCCGGGCCGCCGCCAGTCACGGGTGCTTGCACAGTGTCAGCTGTGCGCGCGGTTTCCTGACCGCCCGTGACTCGAATTCAGGCGTCACCTCAGCGTCCATCGCGCTGCTGCGCTGCGCGGCCGCGCGTAGCGCGTCCTCCCGCTCGGCGTGCGCGCTGCACTCGGCCGCGGCGGCCGCCGCAGCCTCGGCCGCGCGCTCCCCGCGCTCCAGCGCCAGCTGCGCCTCCAGCACCTGCCGCTCGCTGCCGATCTGCGCGCGCAGCACATGTGTCAGCCTCGCACAAAGCTTCCAGCTAGCACGTATGTTGCGGGGCACGTTTTATAGCCGCAGTGCAGCTCAATGTCACCACGGTGAAGCACAATGAGATGTGAAGTCCTGGTAGCGCGAAGATTCCCCAGGACCTTGGTAGTGCACATGGAAGCGCACCTTCGTCGCTACCATGCAACATTGAAGTAGCACCTGCTTGATTGGGAGCCATCCTTTCGCAGTAGCTTGTACACGGAGGACGTATACTGACCTAGCTGCTTTGCATGTTTGTCTGGTGAGAGCGTGCAGCGGTGGCGCGCCTTGTGCTCCTGGCGCGTGAGGTCTTGCAGCCTCGCGCGTAGCACGCTCTCCTCCTCGCCGCTGGCCGTGACCTGACGCTCCAGCAGCGCACGCAGCTGCGCACGCAGGCGGGGTCAGCTGCTGCCATCGGACTTGGCCGAGGAAAGCGGGACCCCTGGTGTCTTCATACCACAATTTGTGCCGCTTGCGAACTCGGCCATGCCGCTGGCGCTGACATGCCGCTGCCGCTGCCAACTGGCAGGCAGTTGTCATGTCAAGATACGTGAGGTGCTCCCCGTCATTGTCAAGCCCCTCACCGGCCCCAGTCGCGTGCCCACACCCTTGTGCCTGCCTCATGACGCCCAGTGCTTCACGAGCTCCTAGGTTGTAGGTTGAGTGTGGCGAGGGCCTGCGGACATGCATTCGGACGCATGCCTGCAGCAGGTCTGTCAGCGCCTCTGCCTCCGCCGCGGACGGCTCTGCTCCAAAGGCCGCCAGCTGCGCCTCTGCCTCTGGGTGCTCCTGGCAGTGACTGCCCCACAAGTCAGCCGGCGTGCTCAGTGGTCGGGTCCGGCAAGCGCCTCCAAAGCTCAGCTATGTCACCCTGGCAGGGAGGCACCTGCAGGCGTGCCAGGACATCACACACGGCAGCCTGCAGCTCGTCCGCACGCGCGCCGCCACGTGTTGCTGCCAGGGCAAGCTGCGCATACCCGTCGAGCGCAGCGGCCAGGCCCTGCGCGCAGCGTTCGCCCTGGCAGCATAGAGAGGGGCTGCATCCTGCACGCTCGTGCAGCGGCTGGTAAGCTCACCGGCGGATAGTTCTCCTTGCTCCAGGACGGGGCAGACAGGCACGGCAGCAGCTGCCCAAGCGCCCTGCGTCTCACACACAGCGTCAGGCTCCGCATACCACGAGTTACCAGGCACCTGTAGGCCTAAAGGCTGTGCAGCGCGCCTCAGGCTGGTCATTGCCGCGTCCAGCGTTGCCAGGGCGTCGCCCTTGGAGACCCTCATCGGCTTATCTGTGAGCTGCTATGCTATGCGCTCGTTACGCTGTGGGTCCAGGAGCAAGCGCCGGGCTCACGTCTTGAGCTGAGTAGTTGGTAAATGACCTCTGGCCTGTCGGGGTAAGCTCGTTACAACGTTGCGCTACAACGCCTGAAGTGCAACCCTGTTTGTACAGAGTATGTTTAGCAATTGCCACACTGGCCTATCGCATACCCGCATACAAGCCACAGTACCTCTGACTATGAGCATGTTGCGTAGTGCCCATAGCCTGGAGCAGGGCACCAGTGGGCACTCGCGTCAAGATGAACGCGCTTGCAGCAGCGAGACTGCCACATTTGCTGTCCGCACAGCCTACTGCTGCATACACAGCACATTCGGTACCTCGCTTCCTGCGCGACGCCCGCGCCGCATCGTTTTGGTCTGCATTGAAGGCCTGGACATCGCCAGGACACGCCGCAGAGACCCGTTCCGCGCACGGGCACACTTGGACAGACGAAAACAGGTGCGGGCGCTTCACGAGAGTACCTGGCAACGCGGTTGCGCCACCGCTTGGACATTTAAGAGTGCGCGTCTGGACACCCTTGGCACTGTTGGCGGTCCTGGCGACCCTCAGTCCCTTGCGCGCACTCACGCTCTGCCTTTCCTGGCAGCTGGATGGAGCGCGGCGGCCCAGAATTTGCTCGCCACCTGCAGCGCGAGCGCTCACACTACCTGCGCGAGATGGCCTGGAGCCGGCAGCTGCAGCGGCGGCTGCGAGATGAGATCTCCGCGCGCCTGCCAGACTCTGTGGCGCGCCGCACCTCAGTAGCAGCACACTGCCCGCTACCCATGCCAAGCCGAGTCGGCAGTCCCAGTCTCTCCTACAACACATGTTGCGCTTCCTGTCACGTGCACTGCCTGCAGCGCGGTTTGTTTGCGGCTGTACATCGTGCAGCTCAGGCCGTCGTACAGGGCGCCTGCAGTCGTCTGTGGCCAGCGCAGGCAACCAACACTGAGCTTGGCCGCTCTGAAGATGGACGACCTGAATGCCAGCTCGGCATATGGGATGTCACGAACTCATGTGCTGGGTGCACCTTCAGACGAGCCCTAAGCCTGCATGCGCCTGTCCGCGGCAGGACACGCCGCCGGAGCGCCTGGGCCGCTACGATTACTGGACGCGCCAGACGCCGCAGCGGCCGCAGCCCTGCTACCTGCGCCGCGCGCTGCCGGGGGCGGGGCCTGCGGCGGGGCCTGCGGCAGGGCCTGCGGCCGGCGCCGGCGCGGGCGAGGAGGTGGTGCTCGACTGCAACACGCTCGGGCAGCGGCTGGGCGGCGACTGCGTCGGCCACGTGCGCCGCCCAGCCATGGGGTGGCTGCCATTGACATGGGGAGCTCTGGGGTACCGGATTGATGCGACCTGGGCCGCGCGTCCGCCAGGGCATGCTGGGCTGCTTCGATTTGCGCAGCATTGCATGTCGTTGCTGCTGTCCACACTCAGGTCCCTCAGGGCTGTCTGCGCATGTGGCATCGAGATGCGATTCCGAGCGCGCAGCAGTGAGCAGCCGAGTGTGCAAGTCTATGCCCAACAGGCCTACCAGGTAATGCTGCCGGGCGCATGCTGCCACTCATCTCGACTGTCAGGGTGCGGCCAGTTGCAGCATGGCTTGTTAGCAAGCACGCGTGACGCATCATGAGGCTGTTGCCGGCCAGGTGCGGCTGTCGCCGGCGCAGCGCCGCATCGCCATCACGCTGCTGCGCGACGACGGCGAGCGCGGCGACGCGCACGTGCTCGACATCGCCTCAGGCGCGCCACCCCCGCTCGCAGACGCCGCGCGGCGTGTTCAGCCTTCCGCGCAGTGTCGCGGCAGGGGCCGCTTGTGGCGGTGTGCCGCTGACCCTGGTCGGCAGGAGATGGCGAGGGTTGAGTGGGGTTTGTTCCCGTGGCAAGGGTGAGAGCGGGCGCGCGCGGGGCCAGGCGAGCAGGTGGACTGCATAACAGATGTGGCTGGCATTGAGTGGGCGGGCGAGGACGCGCTGCTGTTCACAGTGCCGGACGCGCTGGGCCGCCCGCACCAGGCGCGGCCGCTCACAGTGTGTGTATGGTTTTTTTTGTGCGCATCACTCGTCCAAGCCAGCGCTATGTAAGATAGCACTAACATAGGCTATGTTAGTGCTCAACACCCACTCCTGCATGACGTGAGAGATATGGGTAGCCGGCAGTGCGGTCACTGTGTTATTGTCCCCGCTTGAGTCGCCCGACAATAAATTACGGCGCGGGCTGTGCGCAGGCGCGCCTGCGAGCGCTGGGCCAGAGCGGACCGGGGCAGCGGCTGCTCGAGGAGCCTGAGCCGCAGCGCTTCCTGGAGCTGGGCCGCTCCAAGGACGGCCGCATGCTCACGCTCAACGCCAGCACCAAGACGTCTTCCGAGGCGCGCCGCCCGCCCGCCTCCTCGACATACGACAGACACAGTGCACTGTCAGAGCTGGTGCTGCGCACATGAGGTGCTCAACGCCAGCACCAAGATGTCCTCCGAGGCGCGCTGCCTCCCCGCCGCGTCCTGGACATGACAGACGCTGCACATTCAGGGCCAATGCCGCGCTGGCTGTGAGTTGCTCGATGCTAGCACCAAGACGGCCTCTGAGGCGCGCCGCTCCCACCGCTCAGAGACACGCCGGCACGTTATCCCAGGACCAACCTGGTGCAGCTCCATCCAATCCACGGCTGCGCCGCGTCTCCACCGCTCAGATACGTGCACAGTGGGCCATACCTGCCCCCACCTCCCTAGCGGAAGCACGCTCATCTGTGCCATGCCCAGGCCATGCTGATCGCCCCCACCAGCGGCCATGGGGAGGACGCGCAGGTGCACCTCGTGGATGCCGAGCAGCCCGACCGGCCGCCGCGCCTGGTGCAGCGGCGCGCGCCGGGGCTGCAGTACTTCCTGGAGCACCACTTCGGGCGCCTCATCATCCTGACCAACGCGTGCGGCGGGCCGGAGTACGGCCTCATGACCTGCGAGCTGGGCCGCTGCGCGCGCGAGTTCGCTCCCCTCACCGACGCGCCCGCTGCTCCACACGCTGGTTGTCTTCTGGTAATTGTTGGGGTTGACTGTGTACTCTGAGCTGACAATTGTTGCTGCCTGACAGATATCCACCAGAACAATCTGGAGCAGCAGAAGTATGAGGCGGCATTGAGTAGCCATGTCAGGTCGCTGTAGGGGACGGCTCTCCCAGCCGCCCGCGCGTTTCGCCAAGCCATCTCGCTGCAAGCCTCCTTGCAACGCAGACCAACTCCCGATCAAGGGCGAGCGGCGCGTGCGTGCAGCAAGTGATTGCACCCCGGCTCGCGCCGACCAGCGGCGGCGCCCGCGCAGGCACTGGCGGCCGCTGCTGCCGGCGCGGGCGGGCGTCGCGGTCGAGGACATCGACGTCTTCGCCGGCCACTGCCTGATCCACGAGCGCCGCGGCGGCCTCCCCGCGCTTTCCATCCTGCAGCTGCCGCGGCCAGACCGTCCTCTCGCCCACTGCGCAGCGGCGCGCGCTGCCGGGGAGCCCTCACCGGCCCGCGCGGCCTGGACGAGCGCCGACTGCGCTGCCGCCCGCCAGCCGGAACCGCGCGCAGCTGTGACAGCGGCACGCGCGGAGCCCGGCTCGGGCCCAGCGCCCGGGAGTGCGCCGCTGCCTGACCCTACCCTACTCTATCCTGGCCCGGCCTACGCCGCGGAGGCCGCACCCGCGCTGCGCTCGCTGGCGTTCCGCGCCGAGGCAGGCACGCTCGCGGTGGCGTCGGGCGCCAACCCGGACTTTTATGCTACCGTCGCGCGCGTGCTCGCGTCCTGTCCGCTGCGGCCGGACGTGCCGCTCGACGTGGACCTGGCCACGGGGCGCGTCGCGCGTGCTGCGCGCGCTGGTGGTGTAGGGTCCGGAGCAGGGTCTGTGGCAGACGGGGCATCGGCGCGCGACGACGGCGGCCTCGCCGGCGGCGGGGGCGCGTGGGTGACGCCCCTGGACCCTGGCCCTGACGCCACAGAGCGCCCGGCCGCTGGCGCAGCAGCAGCAGGCGCGACCGCCGCCTCGCTTGCGCCGGGCGCCGGCGCAGCCGCGGCCGCGGACGGCGCGGGCGCCGGCGCCCCGGCGCCGCGCCCCGGCGGCGGCGCCGCCGGCCGCGGCGGCCGCGCGGCGCGACACACCCACGGCGGCTACGCGTGCTGGGTGGAGGCGGTGCGCGCGCCGGACGGCGCGCGCGTGCCGCTGACCGTCGCGCGCGCGGAGGCGGACGGGCCGCCCGGCCCCGCGCTGCTGGCCGTGTACGGCTGCTACGGGCTGCCGCTGGACGTCGGCTTCCGCCCCGAGTACGCCAGCCTGCTGGCGCGCACTGCACCTACCTACACCCTGAGCTCGCCCCTCAAACCCCTCAAACCCATCAAACCCTGCGCCTGTGTTGTGAGTAGAGCGCCCTCACCACGACCGGGCTTCACGGCCTCCCCTGTCGTCGCAAACTGGATACAGTATGCGCAGCCATGGTCACGGCTGCGGCTCGACCACTGCGCAGCTCCGCACCCCCTGCGCGGCGTGCTCAGACGCGGCGGCTGCTCGGCGCTGTCGCTGCTCAACCATGACACATGCTCCGGGCGGCTGTGACGCACTGCACGCGGGGGGGCGCACGCCGAAAGCGTGCGCTGGGGGGGCGCGCGCGCGGCGGCCGCAGCCGCGGCCGCCCCCGCCGCAAGACGGCCACACGCCCACCCGAGCGGACCCAAACCCGAGTCAGCGGCCTGCGGAGGTGCCTGCATGTAGCGGCGTGGGCTGCGCCAGCGCGGAGGATCAGGTGGGCGAGCTGAGCATCCGCAGGCCGGCGCGTGCAGGCGCGCGGGTGGACGCTGGCGTGGGTGCATGTATAGGGTTAGGGTAGGGCTAGAGCTAGGGTTGGCGGGCTGAGCACCTGCGGTCCGGCGCGCGCAGGCGCGCGGGTGGACCCTGGCGTGGGCGCACGTGCGCGGCGGCGGCGAGTGCGGCCGCGCCTGGCACGAGGCGGCCGTGCGGCGCGCGAAGGCCACGTCTGTAAGCGACCTGGAGGCATGCGCGGACTGGCTGGCGGCGGCCGGCCTGGCGGCCCCGGGGTGCGTCGTGCTGCGCGGCGCCAGCGCGGGCGGGCTGGCCGCGGGCGCCGCGCTCGTGCGGCGGCCGAAGCGCTACGGCGCGGCCGTGCTGCAGGCGCGCGTCGGGCCGGCGTGCGATTGGTTTTGTTGTGGCGCGGTCGCAGCTGCGGGCGCGCGAGGCTGACTCGGGTGTGTATAGGGTAGGGTAAGGGTCATCGAGGTCATTTTACGCTGTGTTTCTGGGCAGGCGCCTTTCGTGGACGTGCTGACCGCGATGCTGGACGGCGGGCTGCCGCTGACGGCGCACGAGCGCGACGAGCTGGGCGACCCGGCGGCTGACCCCGCCGACTGTGCCGCCCTGGCCGCGCTCTGCCCGTACCACACGCTGGGCGCCGCAGGCCGCGCCGCCTACCCTCCCACGCTGGTCACCACCGCCGCGGACGACGCGCGCGTGCCCGCCTGGGGCCCCGCCAAGTTCGCCGCGCGGCTGCGGCGGCTGGCCGCGGGCGCGCGCGGCCCGGTGCTGCTCGACGCGGCGGCGCACGGCGGGCACTTTGGCGGCGAGCGCGGCGCGGCCGAGGCCGCAGCGGAGCTTTCCTTCCTGCTGGGCGCGCTGGGGAGCGCCGAGGGGCGCGCTGCGGGCTGGGTGCGGCAGGCCTGATGGGGTCCGGTGCGGCACTGTCATGCCACTGAAAGTGTGCCCGCTGCATTCTACATGCACCAATGTGGAGACCTTCTGGGTCATCATGTATGCGCCATTCATGCCGTGCAGGCTGCAGCATGTAGGAACCGTATATAAATAATATACGTGACTTCAGGCCGGGACGCTTCATGTGATTCTGTTGTGGTGACGCGATGCGGTGCTGACAGTCTCAGTCTGATTTGCATGCCACAGGGGCAAGGCCAACGCCCCCCCCAAGTGCTCCCACAAACAATCTTCAGGGACAAGCAAAGGGACCACAGCGCGGCCAACAGCCGCAGCAGACGGAGCAAACCACGCTGATCGCACAGGCTGGGGCGAGCACCTCGGGCATCCTGACAGACCGCCCATGGGCCAAAAGAATCGCACTGTACAGGACAGGAGCAGATGCAGTGAGAGGGAGCACAAGGCGCCGCTGCCAGCTCGCGCATAGGCTGCAAGCTCGGACACGCACATCTGCTGGGTACCCTGCGTGGCAGGGCAGGCCCAGCAGGCCCTGCACGTGTGTATAGGGCAGCTGCAACAGTCCCCGCCACGCCGCTGCCGGAAGCCATGCTCTCACCCACCTCCATCCTCGCACTACCGCAACCGCAGCCTGTCCACGGCGCTGAACTGCTGCCTAGCCAGGATACCCTGCCAAGGGTGCGCACCGCGCCAGCCCGTCCGGCCCGTACTGCGCCCTGCTCTGCAGCAAACACATACAAGCGCCGGAAACCGACAGCGGCCCCCGCACTCAGCCCTGCCGGCGCGCTCGCCGTACCTCCTTCACGCCTCGATGGAGCTCAACGCCATGGGGATCACGCCATAGTCCCCGTCCACGCATGCGCGCATGACGCCGCACCAACACCCGCCTCAGCTACCCTGCGGCGTGCCGCACTGCCGCGCCCCCGCTGGGGCGCCGGCGCGCGGGACCCGCATGCACGCCGCACGTGCAAGCGCTCAAAGCCAAGCGCGGTGCATCCACTGCTGCAGTGCCTGCTACAGGCAGCACGGCCAAACGCCTATTCAAGACCTGCGCGCTGGGAGCAAACCGCATACGAGGCACGCGGCACCCGCTGCAACCCAGCGCTGTCAGCCCGGCCGCCCTCATGGGGCCCCTGTTTGGGCCCGACAAGCGCCGGAGCAGGTGTGGCATCGCACGCCAGCACAGGCGCGGCCGCCGACGCAGGCTGCCATGCGTGAGGCTGGGAGGAAGTGGCGAGACGCTGCCGACAGGTGCTGCCTGCCGTGCAACCGAAACCTACCATACCCTAACCTAATTCGTAGCCACGCGGCTACGCGTAGGGCTGGAAGTAGTTGGCCAGCAGGCGCTGCCGGCAGCGCTGCCCGCCGTGCAGCGCGAGCTTGAGCACGGCCTTGTCCGGGCAGCGCCAGGCCGCCTGCTCGGGCGCCAGCATGCGCGCGAGCGCCTCGGCGCCCTCCGCCAGGCGCGGCCCCGGCCGCGTCAGCGGCGCGCCGTCGGTCAGGAACACGCGCCCAGCCTTCACCGCCGGCAGCGCCCACCAGCCGGGCAGGCCCGCGAGCGCGCCGACGCCGGCCAGCGCGGCGCCCGGCGGCCCCTCCGGCGCCAGCACGAGCACCTCGGGCGCATACTCGCGCACGGCGTCCCAGGACAGCGCCGCCGCGCCGCCGCCGCCGCCGCCGCCGCCCTCGGGCCGCTCCGGCGCCGCGCCGGCCAGCTCCTCGAGCTCGGCCAGCCAGGCGCCGCCGGCGGCCGGGCGGCCGCCGAGCGCCGTCAGCGTGACGCAGCGCGGCCGGCGCGGCGCGCGCGCGGCCGCGGCTGCGACCGCGCGCAGGCGGCCGCGCATGCGCTCCACCAGGCGCGCGGCCTCGCCGGGCGCGCCCGCGGCTTCGCCCACCTCCAGGATGGCGTCCAGCACGTCCGCCAGCGTGCGCGGGTCCAGCACCAGCAGGCGCGGGACCTCTGCGCCCCCCCGCCCGGCCACCAGGCCTGCGCGCGCCAGCGCGCCCGCCGTGCCCTCGCCGCCGCTGCCGTCGCCGCCGCCGGCCACCGCCCGGCAGGCCAGCACGAGGCCGGGCGCCTCACGCGCCAGCCACTCCGTATCCACCGCCGCGGGGCCGTCCCAGCCCCCGCCGCCGGGCGCAGGCCCTGACCCCTCCCAGGGCCCAGCCGCCGCGCCGCCGCCGCCGCTCCCGATGCTGACGCGCTCGTCGGCGCCGGCGACCGACCCTACACTAGGGTAATGGCTCGCGCTGAGGCCGCCGCTGGCGGAGCGCTGCTCGCCGTCCAGGTCGGCCGACGAGGACGCGAGCGAGCCGCGGCTGCTGCGCGCCTCGGCCTCGGCCGGCGGCCCGGCCATGCCGGGGTACGCGCGGCAGCGCGCCACAGTCGCGCGGCCCTCCCGCGCGTCCTTGGGGAAGTCGCAGGCGTCGCTCACGCCGGCGACCCTGCCGCGCGGCGGGCGGCACGCGTGACGCAGGATAGGTTAGGTTATAGGGTTAGGGTAGGATAGTACCCACGTTACGCAGCAGCGGGCCCGCCGTGACAGGAGCTGTGCGCGGCACCGCCGCCAATGCGCGCACGGCATGCTCGCGCGCCAGAGTGCTGGCCCGGGCCAGGCGCGGAAGGAGGATGCGCGCAAAAGCGCAGTGCCGGCCGCGCATGCGCTCCAGCTTGGGACGCCGTCACAGGAGACGCTCACAGGAGGTGGTCACACACCGGCGCTGGCGCCGCGCACCCAGGAATGCAGGCTCGTACCCTGCCGGTGTTGTCTCACAGCCCGTGGCGGATGGCGCACGGCCCATGCAGGGTCACTCAAAAAGCCACCAGCAGCGCATCCTCAGGTTGCAGAAACTCCCCCAATGCATGCTTTCGACATTGCGTTTAATAGCAGTCCGGAGTGCGCCTCATTGGTCGGCTGCAGAAGTGTGCAGCATGCAGCAGCAAGGCCACGCGGGGAGGCCCGCGCCTGCTGCCAAGCCCGAGCGCAAACAGGATCTCGGTGCCGCCAGGGATGAGGCTGACGATGCTGGCGTTGGACACGCGCCAGGCCGCGCCGCCCGCGCCGCCCCAGCCGCCGCCGGGCCCGCCCGCCGCGCCGCCCGGCTCGCCGTGCTCGGGGCCCCTGCTGCAGGCGGCCGGCGCGTTAGGGGCCCGGGGTGCGCCAGCGCATCTGCGCAATCAAAGACCATCCAACGCGTGGCGCTGCGCCCGCCAGCGCAGAATGCTGGTAATGATGTACAGCATGCAGGCGCACAGGCAGCAAGCTCACACACGACAAAGTCACGGCAACGCCTGTTCCGAGTGCATCCTTCCTGGAGCAGCTGGCAAAGCATTGGCGCGCGCCGCCGCCGCACGAGCTACAGACGGCACGGGCGCAGACATGCAGCTGACGAAAGCGCGCTCGCGCGCGCCTGCCGACGGCGTCATGGTCCGCAGGCGGCGCAATGGAGGCCGCCGGGCACGGCGGCGGGAAGCCGCCGCCCGGGTGCGGCTCTGACGCGGCGGAGGCGGCAGGGTTGAAGTCGCGCGGCGACCCGCCGTACCCCCCGGACGCGGACCGGTGGTGGCCGGCGCCGCCCGCCGCGGCCGCCGCATGCGGCGGCGGCAGGCCGGCTGCGCCCACGCTGCCGGCGGTCGCCACGGCGTGACCGCCCCAGCCGGACCCTGGCACTGCGCCCTCGCTAGGGTTCGGCGTGCCGTCCTCGTCGTCGGTGTCATCTGACAGCGGCAGCGCGCCGCGAAACGGCGACGGCCGCGCGGCGCCGCCGCCCGGCGGCGGCGGCGACGCCGGCGGCGAGCGGCACAGGTTGTCGCACGAGAACGGGCGCGTCAACGGCGTGCTCGGCGAGTGCGGCCGGTCTGCGCGCAGGCGTACATCAGTTGGGAGCTGCTTGGCTGCTGCGCGGGACTGCGTGCGCCAGCGCCGCGTTTGGCGAGCAGCAGGTCCGTGCACGAGCGGTGCAGCCGAGCGCAAGCCTTGCTAGCTCGATCCACAGGCGTAAGGCTATAGTCGCTTGCCGCCTCGCACCACCAACTATCTGGCGGGCAAAGCGCATTCCGTGGAGCTCGCTGCTCGCCAACCAAGGTGTGCAGCTCTCCCCTGCTACCCTCTACGCGCCTGCATTGACCACTGCGACGCGCTAACTTCCGCGCCGTCTGCAGCAGCAGTACACCCGTGTAGCGAAGCCCCTGCTCATTACGCGGGTGGGCAAGGGTTAGGGTAGGGCGCGCGGGACGGGAGCAGGGGCGCACCCGCGGCCGCCGGCTTCCAGTACGGCGCGCCGCCCATGCAGTCCACGCTTGCGGAGCGGTCCATGGCCGAGGCGGGGCCGCCCGCGGGCATCGGCCGCGCCGCGCCGTCGCCAAACCCTAGACCTGGCGCCGCGCCCCCGAAGCCTGCCCCGTCCGCGCCCCCCGCAAAGCCCTCTGCCGGCGCGTCCGCGGATGAGGACGCGGCGCCGCCGGGCTCCGCGGCGCCGCCGCGCGCGAGCGCCGCCGCCAGGTTGGGCGAGCTCCACACGTGCTGCGCGAGCGGCGGCGACACGGCTCACATGCGCTGTGTAGTGTCCGTGTGTCATGCCAGCCTACCTGGGCACTTCCATGCTGCTGAGCAAAGTAGCCCAGCATGAGAACCCAAAGAACGTGCCCTGCGCTGTTGAGCGCAACCCAGAGCAGGGCCTGCAGCGCCGCCGTGTGTGCCCGCGCGACGGAGGGAGCACACAGAGGTCCACTGACGCATCCCCACACCCAGAGGTGGGTTGCGAACAAGATTTGCCACACCTCTCAGCGTGACTGAATACGAGGAGCGACCCTGGCAAAAGCACGCCACACAGTTTACGACACCACAGCTCACTCCAACTCGGGGCGCACTGGCAGAGCGCCATGCCTGGCCATGCCAGGCACGGGCGCGTGCTCGGGCGACGTGGTGGTGCTGTACGCGCGCCGCGGCCGGCAATATTCCGGTGAGGCTGCGCGCGTGGCTGCGCTGGCCGCCGCCTGCGCGCGGCGCCCGCAGGCAGGCTCGGCACCCACAGGGCGCAGCGGGCGGCGCGGGCACGTCACGCCGCGCGGCCAGGCATGGGCTCGGCAGCGCGCTGGGAGAGCGCGCTCGCGCGCCGGGGCTGCACCACATGCACACGGCGCAGGCACTGCTGAGCCCTATACCTGGCAGCAGCACGCCTAGCGTCTGGCACAGGGCGTCGCAGCTCGCGCTAGGGGGTAGGGAAGGGAGGGGGCCCCCGCGCACCGTCGCCGCGGCGGAGACAGCAGCCACGTCGACGGCGGCGCAGCGTGCGACCAGGGAGGGCGCCAGGTCCGCGCGCGAGCCAAAGTGCAGGTGCACGTAGCTGGCCAGCACGCAGCGCCAGGAGAAGCCCTGCGTGCCCCGCGCACTTGCGCCCGCTCAGCTGCCCCCGCTCGGTAGGCGGCCGCACCGACGCGCCACGCCTGTTGCTCCGGCACCTCCGCCGGGAACAGGCTTTGACCTGCGGTATGCAGCGCAAGCCTTGCGTGCCTCATGGTAGAAGTGTGAAAGCCTTCTCCCATGACGCCGGAGGCCCGTGCGCGCCTTGTGCGCGCGCAGCGCACAGCGCGCAGCACGCGCCGGCTGTGCTACCCGGCAGCGCACCTCGGGGATGGCCTCGGCGCCGGGCGCCTGCATGGTCGCCGAGTAGCCAGGCGCCCAGCCGGCGCCGCAGCCGCCGCGCGCGCCCGGCCGCGGCAGCGCGCCGCGGCCCGCGCCGTTGGCAAAGCCGCCCACCACATGCTCCTGCGCCCGCCTCGCACACTTCACTGCCAGGCTCGTTCGGGCTTTGCAGGACGAGTGCTTGGGAGCAGCCTTGCGCTGCAGCGCAGCGCAGCCTGCCTGCGCAGCTCTGACCGGACCGGGCTGTCCTGACAACAGCGTCAAACTTGAACATGTTCTGCCCTTGCTGGGAGGCAGCAGTCAGCTAGACACCAGGCCGCGCCCCGCTGCCCCGCCGCCGGCCACAGGCTCCTCAGGCGACGCGCAGCAAACCCCCTGCGAGCCCCCGCTGCCATGCAAGCTCGAGAGCCCTGCTCTCTGCTCTGGCACCGCACACTACCGCGGGCGCGGGGCCGCGCGCGCGCCTGCAGGACCTCGGAGCAGTGGTGCACGTGGCCGCGCGCGGGCGGCCCCGGCGGGAACAGCGGGCAGGCCGGCGTCGGCGCGACCTCCACGTAGCCCGCCTTGGGCCGGTCCACCGCCATGGCCGTCCGGAACGGGAACACGCCCGCTGCGCGCCCGGCCGCGCGTCAGGCCCCATAGGCTTCGCGGCTCTGATGCTGTCCCGGGCAAGCGGTGGATGCCACGGCGGCAGCGCCACAGGCCGGAGCACAGGACTCCCGATCCCTTTCACTGCGGCAGGCCAGATGCGAGCTGAGCCGCTCCTGCGTCTGTCACGCAATCAACTGTGGGTGGTGCCAAGGCACCCGCGCCCCTGCTCACGCAGGGCCGCTCAGGCCCGCGGCGCGGGGGCCGGGCGCGGCCGGGCGCGCGGCCGGCGGCGCGCACCCATGGCCGTCGGCGCGCCGCCCGCCGGCTGCAGCGACTGGCTGAGGAAGACCAGGCCGGCGCCCTCAGCGTACACGACGCCGCCGGCGGCCGCAAACGCGCGCACGGCCGCCAGCAGCGGCCGCTGCGCCGCCAGCGCGCCCGCGTGGCGCTCCGGGCAGCCGCCGCCGATGTACAGGCCGGCGCAGCGCTCCGGCAGCGCGCCGGCCAGCGGCGAGAAGGGCACCAGCTCCGCACCGGCCTCCTCCAGCAGCCGCAGGTTCCTGGGCGGGGTGCAGGGTTAGGGTAAAGGGGGGGGGCCAGCAGGGGCGGCGCGCAGGCACCGCTGCAGGGACGGCGCGCCCGCCGTGGGCCACTGGGGCGGCCGCGGTTGTGGGCAGAATCCTGCCGTGCGCAGCGCTGCGCGCGCAAGGGACCGGCGGGCACGACAGGTGCGTCACGGCTGCAGCTGACTGGGTGAGCACAAGAGTGCCGCTATCGGCGGCTTACGCGAGCAGGCCCGGGCCGCACTCGGCATAGTAGAAGCCGAACGCGGCGTCGCGCGCGACGCCAATGCGCACACGCGCGCCGCGCTCGCCCGTCGGCCAGCCCGGGCCGCCCGCGCCGGTCGCGCCGAGAGCCGGCGGCGGCGGCGGCGAGCGCGCCGTGGCCGCCAGCTCCAGCAGCGCATCGAGGTCGACGTGCGCCGCCGCCACGGCGGCCAGCGCGGCCGCCAGCGGCTTGGGCAGCTCGCCGCCCAGCGCGCGCTCGCACGACGCCAGGCTCTCATCCTGCGCGGGGCCGCCGGCCCTGCGGTCGCCGTGCGCCCCGCCCGCGCGCGCTCTGCACCAGCGGCCTCAGCCGGCCTCGAACGGACAGAGAGAGCGCGTGCGCCACTGTGGCAGGTGCTGCGCCGGCGCAGCAGGTCGGTCCCCCTGCCGGCGCGCCCCCCCGCAGCGCCCGGGCGCTCGCCCCGCACCGCGACCGGCCCCGCGCGCCGCGCAGGCGAGCGCGCCATGGGCCGCGCAGCCTTCCAGGCCGCGCAGCCGTCCAGCGCCGCCCACCGCGACGCTTCGAAGAGGCGCGCAGCGCAGCAGGGGACGCACGTCGCGCCGCGGGACGCAACGGAGGGAGGCGGGACGCGCCTCAGGGATGCCGCCCAGCACGCGGGTGGCCACGCCGGAGCCTGCCACCGCCTCGGTCAGCCAGCGCGCGTGCGCTTCGCCGCCCACGCGGTTCAGGATCACGCCCTCCAGGCGCAGCGCGGGATCATAGTCCACGTAGCCCTGCCGCGCGCAGACGGGGGCTCGGGCTCGCGGCCTGCAGGCGCGGGGCGGGGCCGCGGGCCACGCAGCCCTGCAGGGCGCGGCGGGGGCCCTGTGCCCCGACGGCTGCTCCTCGGCAGAGCGCACAGTTCGCTCAGCACCTGCTGTCCCAGGTTGTGTGTGAGGCACTGCCAGTCTGATCAGCGCCCCGCAGATGGCGCTGGATCAGAGGGACGGGACACCTGGCCGGCGCCTCGGGGACGCGCCGCAGTGACGCACGGCGCGGCGCGCTCTGCAGCGCAGCCAGGCGGCGCTGCGCAGACGCGGGGGACGCACCTTCACCATGGCCGCGGCGGAGCGCGCGAGCGCAAAGCAGTCCAGCACGAGCACCGCGGGCGCGCCCAGCCACTTGGCCATCTGCGCGGTGCTACCCTCCTCCGAGCAGCTGTCCCGGGCGTCGTACAGGCCCTGCGCGCGCGGGGCGCTGCGCCGGTAGGCGACGCCTGCGCGCAGATGCCGGGCGCCGGCGCGGGATGCACGGCCACGCCGCGGCGGCGGGCGCACCATAACGCCCTCCACGATGCACACGTCGGCGCCGGCCGCATGCCGGTGGAAAGTTGCGAGGCACTGCTCCTTGGAAAGCATCCAGCCATCCAGGTTCACTGAGGGCCGCCCCGTCGCTGCCTCGTGGTACAGGGGGTCCAGCAGGTCTGCACGCCCCGGCCAGGGAGGCGGGGTGAGGGGGCGCTGCCGGCCGCTGGCAGCGGCAGGGGACTCGGCCTGCTGCGAGCATGCTCACCTGGGCCGACCTTGAACGCCTGCACGGTGAGGCCCCGTCGCCTGCAGCCGCCCGCGCCAGGCGTCAGCCCCGCCCGAAGCCCAGCAAGCCACAGGGAGAGAGCTTGGGCCATGCAAGCATCCCAGCACCTGAGCGCAGCCAGGATGGCGACTGTGGTGGACGTCTTGCCCACACCGCTGGACGTCCCCGCAATGACCACCGTGTGGGGACAGGCCGCGCCATGGCCGTCCGCGACCATCCGCGCGCAGGGCTCTCACATGCAGCCGCCTTGCGAGAGCGCGTGCATCCAGAGCGCGCAGGCGCTCATGCACCAATGCCTGCAGCTGAGTCTCGGAACGGCGGTCGTGAGGGTGGAGCAGCCTCTGCAAATCGTGAGTCTGGGATTTCCACACCTAGCTCATTGGGCTGCGGGCCCCATGCCGGCATGCTGTCGACTTGGGCCGCTGATGTCGATGTGCTGCGGCATGCTTTGGCCGTGGACAAGAGACAGGCGCCCGCGCTGGCACGTCACTCAGCCTACCCATCACCAGACTGGCTGAAGCAAGCGCGCTGTGCAGCGGCGCGTGCAGTGCACCGCGCTTGCTGGCTCCCATGGTCCTGTTTTACAAAGGGTTGCAGCTTACCGTGGCTGAGCGGGCCTACTTACCCAGGCGTATGCGAGCAGCAATGCAGACATGCAAGCTGGGTCGCCGCCCGACGTGCTTCTTCACCTGGCCCAACGTCTCTGCACCCAGCCCCGCGCGCCACCCGCCGGACCGCCACTGCACCCGTGTCGCCTCGCACTGCCACAGCAACCACCTGAGCTGGCATCAAATCAGCGCCCTGCAGGGCTCCGCCGCTCGCCTCCGCTGCGCCGCATGGCTCACGTGGCCAACCAAGCTCTCAGCCATGCATGCGCCGGTCACGCCCGCCCATCGGCCTGCCCGGAGCTGGCCGCCTCCTGCTCCGCAAGCCTCGCCCGCAGCTCGCGCCGCTCCTCCTGCCGCGCGCGCCTGCCGCCCGCCGCGCAGCCCCGCCCCGGTTGGCAGCCACCCAGGCTGTGCGGTGACCCCCGAGCAGGCCCCCCGCGGTGACGGGTAGGCCACGAGACAAAGGCGCGCCGGTCAGGTCCATGCCGCAGCGCAACACCCTCGCACAGCGTTCGGCCGCCACCACGGTGCATGCGTGTGTGCGTGTGGCCCGCGGGCCCACCTGCGCGCGTGGCTCGTGGCCGGCGCTGCGCCCGGCTCGGCGTCGCGGGCACCGGCCGCGGGCCCATAGCCCTCAGCCCGCGTCTGCTCGCGCGCGTCGGGGCTCCAGGCGTCATCCAGCGACCAGGCCTTGAGCGGATCGCCCTGCGGGTCGGCGCCAGCGCCCGTACCGGAGGCATCCTCGCGCCCGCCCGGCGCGTCCCAGCCGCCCGCCTCCCACTGCCCGCCGCCGCCGCCCGTGCGCGGGTGCCACCCGCGCCCGGCGCCCGCCTCCCGCTGCCGGCCCCAGGCCTCGGCCTGCGACGCCGCTCGCGACGCCGCCGCATCCACGGGCTCCAGGTCCCCGTTTAGCGAACCCCACGCTGCGCCGTCACCCCACCCGTCCTCCTCGGGCGAGGACGAGCCCGGCCGGCCGCGCGCAACTGCTGCAGGCGCTGCCGGGCGCGCAGCCGCGCCGGGGCACGCGCCGCGTTGCAGCCCCGCGCCGGCGCGCGTGTCCGCAGCGGCGGTCGCCACTGAGTCCGCGGCGCCGCGCGACAGGCGTGCGCCGGCGCGGTCGGGCCGGTCTGGGATGCGCAGCCCCAGGCTGCCCGCTATCCCGTCCAGTCTGCCGCGCGCAAGCGGCATCAGCGTCCCAGCCTCTGCTTGCCTGCCAGTGCAGCGCCGGACGCTGTGCTCTGCAGCGGCGCGCACAGGCCAGAAGCGGCGACGCGGCACCGGTCTGACCGCTGCTGGCCGGACGCGCAGGTGCAGGTCGTGTGATGCAAGCTCGTTGCCTCCCAGCTCGCGGGGCGCAGGCGCGGGGCGCGCGCGGGCAGAGGCAGGCACGGGGCGGACCTGGCACTGGGGTTCTTGGCCTTCACGATCGCGGCGCACTCGCCGGCCAGCGGGCTGTCGCACAGGTGCAGGACGGAATCCAGGACGGCTGCCGAGGCATGTTCGCTGTCCAGTAAAAAGCCAGTGGTCCCTGCAAGGCGCGCAGCATCACGCCTGTGCGCTCGACGGGACTGACCCTCCAGTGTCTGCCAACAGGGATGGCAGCGCGCGGGGGGGCACGCCGCCGCACCGTACAGCAGGTAGTCATACCAGTGAGTCCGGAAAGGAGGCCACTTGCCCTTGTTGAGTGCAGTGAACCAAAGCACCAAAAGAGCGCTCGCAGACGGCAGGCCCCACGCTGCGACGGCGCACACTGCCAGCTCAGGCACGGCACGCACACGGCGGAGGAGCTGTGCCGGGCGCCTGGTGCCTTTGTACCTGGCCGCGCCAACAGGGCCTCACACTCCTGCGCGCTCGGCCTGTAATCCTGCTCTTGCACAGCCTCGTTCAGCGCTCTCATGACCAGCTTGGTCGCCGGGTACCCCAGGCTGTAATAAGTGCGCAGCGGCCTGGTTGCAGTGCGCCACCACGAGGAGGCTGGGGCAGGTGGCTCGCTCGCGTGGCCCAGGGAGCCAGAGCGCTCCCCTGAGGAGCGGCCCTCGTTCTCAGCCTGCATGGTCCTGCACCGGTGTGCAAGGATGCAGGCGAAGCCATGGTGAAATGTAGCAAGCTTGCACGTGCGCCTAAATAGAAAATTTTGGACCTTTAAAGGGTCCCCAGCGTGCACGTGCGATGCGAATAAAACAACTGTGTAGCAAAGTGATTTTGCTCAGGCGACTGACCTCCTTATACCGCACAGTGGCACATGACCATTCCAATTGCTGTACTGCGCCCAGTGGCGCTTTTGGGGGGTTGTCGCACGTTGCATCTATCTGCGCTCATAATCGCATGGTCCGTGCTGCTAGCTACAGACCGGAGCGCAACGTATGTTCAGGCGGACATTGGTGTGTATACCAGCGCAAACGCGCTAGGCGCGGCAGTGCTATCGCAGCTGGGCAGCAATGCATCAGCCATTGTGTCGCCGCCTGGCGTCCAGCTTGCACTGGCGGCGGCCCTTGCGGGGGCCGTAGACCAGTCTGAGTCCTTCAGGCACGGCCCCTCGTGAGGCGCTGCGCTATGTGGCCAGTGAGTGTGAGCTATTGCGCCGGACGCAAGCGTGTGGCTGCTGCTGCACAGGAGCCTGCACGCTCTGGTATTCAGCCAGTCACGAGCGGGCGACCACGCCGCGCCAGCCAACGCGTCAGCAGAGTCGGTGGCTGTGGCCTGGCGGAGCATAGCAGATGGCTCCGGCAGGGCAGAGCCCGGCGCAAGCTGGACTGAGGCGGTCTGGCTGCAAGAGCAGACGCCTGTCTCACCCGCGTATGAGCTAGCGGTGAGGGATTTCAGTGCTGAGGTGCGTAACTGGACTCGGACACGCGCTTGCTGTGCCGGGCGGTTGTCAACCGCTCGAAAATAGCCCATGGCTTCTGCTCCTGGCGTATTTAGCACACCTCAGCGCTGCGTAGGAGTTGAGTGTCTGGTGCGAAGCGCGTGTGTTTCACATGGCAGGCGAGGCCTGATGCTGGCGCGGCCGATCTCACGAGGTGGCTGTCAAACGCCACCGCTGGTCAAGCGAGCACGTCTCTGCAGGACGCAGATGTTGCAGGGCCGGGCGTGACTTTGATGTCAACTGGCAGCTTTAACGTGCGCTTGAGCCCCGCTCGCCGCAGGCAAACTCTTCTGCCTCGCACAACGAGGCGCTCACAAGCCTGCCATGCATGCCTGTGTTGGCCTGCATGGTGGCACAGCCGCTCACACACTCTCATGCGTCGCTGCTTGCGCTCAGCGCCTGTGCTGCACCCGCAAGCAACTGCTTAAGGCATAGGCGGCCGGCACAGCTCTGGTACTGCATGCATCCTTCCCTTGTGCACATGTGACGTGGCCAAACGGCGCCAGCCTGGCTGCGCTTGGCTGCGCCCGCTGCCGCAGAGCAGCGGGGCGGCGAACGCAGGGGCTCTGGCGCCTGCCGTTCGCGCTCGAGGACACCAGGCCGGCCAGCTTCGCGGCCGACGACGGCTCGCGCATGAGCGTCGCAATGATGCGCCTGAGCGCGGCGGATGTCGAGCTGCTGGCGCTACCAGACTGCTACAGTGCCGTGCGGCTGCCCATCCAGGCGGGTCGCCCACTCACCATGTCCAGATGTCCAGAGGCAATACAAGTGGCCTGGTAGGAGTGGGAGCGCGCACTGGCAGGTATGCAGGCTGCGTGCATGTGGGTCAGCAATGTTAGACCGCCAAGATGGCAGGCTGCACGGGGTCAGCTAGATTGCAGGGGCGCGCCGAGCACCTGCATGCTGCTGTCGACCTGTTACAGCCTGGCTACCATGCATGGCGTCTGTCCGCCTGGCTGCGCATGGCATGCATGCTGTCTGCTAATGCAGGGTCACGGCAAGCATGGCTTGATACATAGAGTGGTGCACACGGACGCGCGTGCACATGCAGATGTGACTTGCCTGCGCGACGCCAATGCAGGACGCCCCCGCCTATGAAGTGCTGGTGGTTGTGCCGGCGGCGGGCGCGCCGCTGCAGCCGGCGCTCGACTTTGCGGCGCAGCCGCGGCAGGCCGGCCTCGCGGCGTCCGGCGACGATCTGGTGGCCTGGGAGCGCCCCGCCGGCGGCGTGAGCGTGCTGCTGCCCGCCGTCCGCCTGAACGCCACGCGTGACCTGGCGCCGTGCGGCGCCCCTTCTGCACGCCTTGTGTGTCTGCCGAGTGAATCTGAACTCGACAGGGCTTATCACGCAGCAAAGAGAAGTGTCCTTATTGGGGCATGCGCCGTATACGGCAAGCCGCCGCCCCAGGTGTAGAGAGGCTGCGTCAGTTGCGCTGTTTGCTGCGGGCTGCTTCGCAACGAACTTTGCACATGGTTATCTGCCTTGCGCCTTATGAGCGCCGCCTCGCGGTGCACTTGGAGTTGTCAGACCATCGAGATTCACCACAGCTTTGATCTGGTCGGAGCGTACCTGCAGCTGTTCATATGTCCTGATCCAAGCCTGCAGATGCAGTCAAGTCAGTCAGGCCTGCCTGTGCGGGCGCGCAGCGCGCTGCGAGCGCTAGGCGGCGGCGCCGCGCCGTGGGCAGCGCCCTCGGACGACTGGGCGCCGCTGCGCGCGCCCGGCGCGCCGCCGCTTGCGCTCGCCCGCATCCTCCACGCTGGCGTGCTTGCCCTGGACGAGCGCGGCGCCCGGAGCCTGCCTAGCAGGACGAGGGAGGGTTTTGGGAGCGCGGCGGCGCCCGCGCCCGGGCTCGCACTCGCGCCGGCCGGCGCAGGCGCGCCCGCGGCAAGGCCCTGGCGGCGGGGTAATGCGAGCGCAGCTGCGCCGGGTGCGGCGCGCGCAGCTACGCCGGCCGCCGCGCTGCCAGGCCCGGCCGCTGCGCCGGCGCCGGCGCCGGCCCGGCGCGCGTTTGTGGCGGCGCGCCCGTTTGTGGTCGCCGTGACGCACGTGGCGTCCGGCGCCAACGTGCTGCTGGCTCGCGTCGCTGAGCCGCTGGCGTGGTCAGAGTATACGGGCGGCGCATGAGCATGAAGAGGCGCGTCTGCGTCCCTGTTCTTGGGTGCGGCACCTGAGCGAGAGCCAAGCTGCAGGCGACTGGAATGTATGGCCCATCTTTGAGGGTCTGTGGGCTATGGCAGGGGCAGTGCGGTGAGCTTTGGCCTCGCGTCGCAAATGCTGCGTGGCGTCCGCTCACACCCGGGAGTGCTTGCATGCAAGGGTAGTCAGAAGTTTTGCTCGGCGTGCAAAGTTGCCAAGGCAGCATGACTTGGAGGCGCAATTGGCCAGTCTGTCTCCAGTCGTAAGCGACTGTTTGGCTCCAAGTGCCAAGTACGCATGTCCGAGAGGCGCTCCCAAGGTGAGTAAGGGATTGCCGCACAGTCTTTGAGCTCAGTGCTTCCCGGCACCGGGCCGCTTCAGCAGGGGCCTGTCGCTCTTGCGCAGCTCCGCGCTCAGAATGGAGATGTGGGCGGGCTGGTGCGCGCATCTCAGCACAGCTTGGCTGAGCCCCGTCCTTGGAGAGTGCGCGGAGGTGCAGAGGCCATTTGTCTGATAGAGTGCACATGCACTAGGATACCCAACATTCCCCACAGCGGCGCACTTGGTCGAGAGGTAGAGCACTTGGAGATGGCACACCATTGACTGTACAATGTGTGGGTGAGGTGTCAGCTTTGGGTCTGTTTCCCTGGCCGCAAATTCTGGCGTTTGGGCGTTTGGGCAGCTACTGGCGGCTGCGCACCACTGCGGTATGCTCTTTCTTGGGCAGATGGATGGGGCTGCACTTTGTCACCATGCAGAGAGGTGGGCATGTTGCTGAATCCCATCCTCCCACCCGGTCTGCCTGGGAAGGGTTACTGAGGTTGTGGTGAGGCCTTGCGCATGACGCCCAGCGCTACAGGCTGACCTTGTTGGGATGCGCGGCCATTGGCCATGTATAATAATACTGCTCATCCCTCTTTTGGCACTCTACATATATGCGTGCCTCAAGAGGCCGCCGCGCGCCTCAGGGTTGGCTGTAGCCTGCGCGGCCCTGGCATGCAAGTGTCCATGCATCTGAAGCATTTGCCGCTGCGCCGCCATCGGGCATCGAAGCAAGCGCCGCAGCTTCGTGACCGGCGCATGCGGGGTGGGCCGACCGGCAGCGGGGGCCTGCACGCCCTGTAGGCCAGCTCTGGGGGCGACCTTGCTCTGCCGCTTCCTGCAGGACCACATTGGGCTGTCGGCTGGGCACTCTTCACTGGCATGTGCATGTCTTTCCACATGGGCCAGGCTGCTACATGGGACGCGGTTCATGTCAGGCTGTCACCTGTGGCAGGGCCATACGCCGGGCTCGTGTGCGCCGACCACAAGCCCGTCTGTGACTCACACTGGCACACGGCCCAGAGGCAGCATGCAGCCTCACTGTCCTTTCCTCGCACCGCACAACAGTGCGCATTGCACAGACGCTCGTGCAATCCATTACCAGTAGGCACATCAGCCCCAGCTTTGTCAGTACGAATCAGGGGAAAAGCATGGCATGGTAACAGCAAAACGTGCAGTGCGGCGTAAACAGTTCACGCCCGTCCCACTATGGTACTATGGTACAGAAGCTCAAAGATGCCAGACACGCTGAGCGTTTACTCAACAAAATGAGTTACACGCAGCCAGGGGCACTGGCAGGCAGACGTCCTGGGCATGAGGGAAAGAACCGCCAACATGTACACAGCAATACAATCAGGCCTGGATTTGCAGACACGCGCACCTAACCCCAGGCTGCCCCAGGCCGAGCACCGTGCGCTGTAAACCCCAAGCGCTCGACAACCAGGCAGCGCGCCTGCAGCCTCCATGTCAGCCCGGTGTTAGAGGGATGGGGGGATTGGATTGGGGACAGTGCTCTCTCATCTCACACACGCCCAGGCATACAGAACAGGCCCACTGCGAAGCCCTTCTGGGCTCCACGGACGAGCACCACGCATCGCAGATGCATGCACGTACAGGACACGGCGCATTGCTCGCAGGCCAGGGCGCAGGCACGAGCTGGCATACAGAAGCGGCGCGCCTCCTGCCATGCCTCACACGGTGCACACGGCGCGAAGGTCGCCAGCGCCAGGCGGCAAACTGTCGCGGTGCTCGCGAGGAGCAGCCGCAGGGCAGCACGGTGCGACCAGGGCAGGCACGAGCCTCCACGTCGTCCCCGCCGCTCATGGAAGAGGATGAAAATTGCCGTGCACCTCGGCACATGCGCCGCGGTGCACATGCGCAGAGCGGCACGCCAGCACATGCGCGTGCCGGTCGCTCCACAGCAGCAGACCCTACCCTACTTCACATGGCGTTGACAAGCCCCTTCAGCAGGCCGTCGACGAGCGCCTCGAGCGCCTCCTCGCCGCCGGCCTGGCTGCCCAGGAACTGCACCAGGACGCAGCCGCCCAGCGCCAGGAACGCCGCGCCGCGCAGCGCCTCGGCAAATGCGGCCATGTCCTGCGCGGCGCCAACAAGTTTCAGGGCTGACCAGGCCTAATTAGGCAGCGCACGCGCAGCCGCTTCTTGCGCTGCCCGGCGACCACAGCCTCCTGCGGGCCCCCTGCCTCCCGCAGCGCGGACACATGTCATGCATGTCTGTGTGGCACGTCGGCACGAGACGGCGGCTCGGCGAGGCCGCTGGCGGCCAGAGGCGCCCCCGACCTTCCCCCTGTCCCATGCAGAAGTCATGCAAGCAGCGCGCCTGGTGGCGGTTGAGCGAGGCGCCGAAGCTGGTCACATTCCAGTAGTCCAGGAACAGCGTGTAGAACGCGCGCCACACGGCCATGAGGCCCAGCACGCCCGCGGCCGTCACGAGCGGCTCCCCGGGGCCGGACGCCGCCAGCGGCAGCGCGCGCGCGAACAGCGCGTCGCCGACGGGCGCGCGGCCCCCGCACGCCGTCACCAGGACCAGGTTGCAGAGCGCCACCGGCATGGCAATCAGCCAAGCGCCCGCCGTGCGCGCGAGCGCCGTGCGCAGGTCTGCCGCGCCCGCGCGCCCGCTCAAAAACCTGACTCAACAAGCAGAGCCTCCCTGGTCTGACACGTAAGTGACACGCATGCTGCCAGCGGTGGCAGCCTCGCATGCAGGTCATGTTGCACATGCGCAAGGGCCCTGCTGCTGGCGCGGGGCGCGTGTGCGGGGAGCGGGGCGCGCCAGAGGTGGCGTGCATGTGGTAGCCGCCGGTCAGCAGGCTGGCGAGCACCCACGCGCCGCACAGCGTCCCCGCAAAGCTCACCAGCTCCCCGAAACGCGCCGGGCTGAAGCGCAGCGGCGCCGTCCAGCCCGGGAAGCTCGGCGACAGGATCAGGGCCGTGACCTGAGCGCGCACGCGCGTCGACGCACAGCGTGCGTCACACGTGGCGCTGTGGCGAGGGAGCAGCTGTGCCGCTGTGCGGAAAGGGAGAATAGCTGTGCCGCAGTGCCAGAGCTCGCCGCACTCGCCAGGCGCTGCTCTGCTTTGTCTTTACGCAGCAGCAGTAGTGACAGTGGTGAGCTTCAGGGCTGTTAGTCCAAAGTACGCGCTCACAGGAGCACTGTGTGGGTCTGACCGACAGGCAGCCAGCCACCGCCGCGGGCGCAGCAGTGACTTCAGCGCCGAACGTGCAGGCGCGCCTGCTTGTATATGCAGAAGCACACGAGTCCCAGGCAGTCCCCAACGAGCAGCTCCTGGTTCTCAATGCGCAGCGCCCTCGCCGGTGTCTGCTGTGACCGGCGCGTGCGCAGCCGCCGACGACCAGGCCCGACCCGCAGCGCTCCGCCGCAGCCTCGCTGGGTCATGGGGCTGTTGCCTGTGAGCCTCCCCGCCACTGTGCGGGAGCCTGGCTGCGTCCTGCGCCGGGGAAGGCATTTCCTGTGCTTCGCACTTGAGGAGGAACTTGCACGGGCGTGCGGGGCTGCAACCTACCTCCCGGACAGACGGCATTGGCCCGAGCGGCGTGTGCATCGGCGCCATGACCGTGAGGCTATGCCCTGCCTTGCCACTATCGTACACCTGGGCGTTTCAGAAGTACAGCAGATGAAGTGCCCAGCCATACAGAGCAGTGCGCATCACGGAGCGATTTACAGCTGGAATCGGCTGGGAACACTTCTCCACAGACAGTGCTTGTCTTCAGGTATCAAGGGTGTCAGTGTCAGGCTGAGAGTAGCGCGACGCAGCCTGAAACACAAAACACAAAGCCTAGAGGGTCAGTCGGTGTACGACGCGACGAGCCTGCAAAGGGCCTGGCTCTTCAGCACGGCCTTCAACAAGGCCTGTGGACGACGTACTTGTGTGCAGTCAGATCGCAGTAGGAGTGATGCTTAGCAAGTGCGCGCAGCTGAGGCAGATGTGCACTGCTATGAGGGGGCCTGGGCGGTGTACCTCCCACAGCACTAGCTGGTGCCGCGCATACGCGGGTGTTGCGCCAGGCGTCCAGGAGGCACAGGCATGGCAAGCATTTTTTGTCACAACTTGCGTGCCTTGCCTCACAGTCTCACAAGCAGAGAACAAGTGGGTATGCCGTGATAACACAGTGTCTGCATTTAGCCGTGGCAGGCGTGTAGTGTGCAGGGCCGGGCTGCTAGGTGCAGGCCAGAAACGCCTGGGGGGTGTTTCCATAATTGCACGCCACAGAGCAGCAGCACAGCCAGCAAAGTGTACACTGTCTGTGTCTTGTTTTTCAGTTGCACTCATCACCACACATTGCTCACCAGCGCGCGGCACCTGACCACAAGAAGTCGCAATGTGCTGCACCAGAACGCTGGCTGCACCAACCCCGCACGGTGGCGCGCAGAGGCGAGCCGCGCAGCAAGCGCCACGATTCTATGTGGAGCCGGCGGTGCTGCGCACGGCCGCAGCCGGCTCAGTGTTCCAGCTGGACGCGCTGGAGACGCATCACGCACTGCGGTGTGTGCTCCCGGGCAGGCTCTGGCAGTGGAATGAGTGCCCAGAGCGCTCCTGCTGGGTCCCTGCATCCCCGTCCTTCGCCGCAAGCGGCCCCTAGTTGGCCACCAATCGCGTCTGCTCTCAAATGCTGCTATGCGACATGATGGACCTGCTTGCTGCCTTCAAAGACGCGCGCCAGGAGGGCCGAGGTCATCACTGCTGGGCGCGCCGTTGAGCGCCGGGCAGCGCGCACGCAGCGTGCTGCGGCTGCGCGAGGGCGACTGCCTGGAGGTGTGCGACGGGCGCGGGAACCTGGTGGCGGCTGTGCTGCGCGGCATCACGCACCAGAAGCGCGCGTACGCCGAGGCGGTCGAAGGCGTGCGCCAGGCGCGCGCCCGCGCGCGATTACCCGCCCGCGCGGCCAGCGCAATGGCGGTGGGCTGTCGCGACGGCCGCGCTGTGTCCGGGGCCGCTCCTCGTGCGCGCCACGAAGCATTCATCGAGGACCGCTGTAAGAGCGCGTGTCTGCCGGCATGTTGGCTGTCATTTAGTATCCAGTGTTTGGACCATGGCTTATGCTGCGCACGCTGCTGCCACGTCACGCGTCTCGCAGGCGGCGCGCAGGTCGCCTGGCAGGGCCCACGCTGGGAGGTCGTGGCGGCATGCGGCTCGCTCAAGGGCGGCCGCGCCGACTGGCTGGTGGAGAAGTGCACCGAGCTGGGCGCCTGGAGCCTGTGCCCCATCCTGACGGCGCGCTCGCCCAGCATGGGTGTGCCCTAATGTTAACCCTATACCACCCGCTCCGGCGTTGGGGTGCTGCCCATGAGTCTCTCTGGTGTCCGCCAGTGGCTGCTGCGGCACTGCTGTTACAGCCGTGCTGAGCTCGCAGCGGACGCCTCGGGTAGTCGCAGAGGGCGCCTGGATGTCTGAGAGGACATGCATGCGGGGGTGCGCGGGCAGTCCGCTTCTCATGCAGTCAGCTGTGCGGTCTGCCTGCGAGTGCGGCACCCTCAGTCAGGGTACTCATTCTGCCGTGAGGCCTGGTGAAGGACGCGGCATCAATGCGTGCGGTCAGGCGAGGCGGGCAGCTTAGGCTTGAGACATGCAGGCGCTGCCTGACCTCACCGAGCTAACATGCCTGGCCTCGCCTCTCACGCTCAGAGCATGCTGGTCATACCATGGCCCACCTGCGTGCCTTGACGCAGGGAGCGCAGGAGGAGGAAAGGGGGCTGGGGCGGGGCGGCGCGCCGTGCGCGTGCGCCTGGGCGCGCCCGGCGACGCGGGCGAGGAGGAGCTGGAGCCCGAGGAGCCTGAGCGAGCGGGATCGGGCCGCGAGGCACGCTGGGAGCGCATTGCGCAGGCGGCCGTCAAACAGTCGCTGCGGTACGGCCCGCAATGCCTATTGAAATAAACACAAGCAATACCTGCGACTCTATGGATCGCCGCACGGCATGCCAGAGAGGCATGTCTGCCACAGATCAGACATCAGCACCTGCGCCGCGCCCTCACATTCAACACGCTGTGGCGGCGCTCTTTGGCAGCCCTTCCACTCATTGGCGGCCACCGCACACATAATACATGCGCGACTTATACGATTGTAAATCGAATACACGCATTGCATAAGCCGGGTTACAGAGCGCATGCAGGCGGCCATGCCGTGCTTGGTGGCTGCGGCGCTCGTGCCACGCATGCAGTGGCTGCTGGCCAAAGCGTCACATCCGTTGCGCTCGTTTTGGGCGCAAGCGCGCGCGCGCGCACGCGCGCAGGGCGCACGCGATGCGCGTGCAGGCGGCGATGCCTGTGGCGGCGCTGGCGGCGCGCGTGGCGGCCGCGCCGCTCGCGCTGGCGGCCGCCGCGGGCGGCGCGCCGGTGGCCGCCGCGCTGGCCGGCGCGGCCGGGTCGGGCGCGCTGGCGGCCGCGGCGGCACCCGGCGCGCCGCCCGCGCTGCTGCTGGTCGGCCCGGAGGGCGACTTCACGCCGGACGAGCTGGGCGCGCTGCTGGCCGCCGGCGCGACCGCCGTCGGTGCGCGGGCCCGGGGCTGTTGGTGCGCTGCACCAGTGCTGGGCGGCGCGCAAGCTCGGGGGGATGTGGTGCGCAAGCACAGGGTATTAATGTACAGTAAAGACAGATTAAAATTGACGGCGGATCGTCGCGGCAAGTGTTGGCACGCGAGCTTCACTTGCGGGTCCAGCATGCGGGCTCGGCTCGAAGCCGCGCCGTCCTGCAGTCCGCCAGTTGAAGGACGGCCTTGATGGTGCGCAGCAGCGCATTTGCCCTTACAGGACTGCGGCCGCCGCCCTGGCCGCCAGGCCCGGCATCAGGCCGCCGTGCGCAACGAGCGCCCATGCCTGAGCGCGCTGCGTCGGGGCGCAGGGCTCGGCGAGCGGCGGCTGCGCGTGGAGACGGCTGCGCTGGCGCTGCTCGCTGCCGCCATGCTCTTCCCCGACGGCGGGTCTCCACCGTAAAGCTCGCCGGCCGCGCGCCGCTGTGGAGCGCCAGGCACGCGGCGCGCGCGCGCCGCAGCAGCTCGGCGCCCTGCTCGCGCCCGGCGGCGCACAGCCGCTGGACCACCAGCGAGAGAATGAGGGTCCGCCTCTCGATGTGGCGCCGCCGCCATCCTTTCTATGACGGCGCGTGAGGGACCCGCCTCTCGCTGCGGCGCCTGCTCGGGCGAGTCCGAGCCGCGGACTGCGCTGGCGATGCCGCCTGGTCCGCCCCGCACACGCGCCTGCATGGCTGCCTGCATGAGGCACTGCTTGCCAGGGATAGAAACGCATGAGTGTGTGGTGCCGTGCCAGTTTGTGGTGCCGCGAAATTTCGGGGGGCGAGGGCGGTGCATGCTGCAAGCCCTCCCTGCCGCGAGAAAGCTGTGGAGAGGACCGCGGGCGTGGCAGAACATGCGCGCTTGTTTACCCGTCGGACCAAAAGGCTAACTACACGTCCCGCAACGGGACACACCTCGGCTACGGAAAATGGGCCTGCGGGCATTATGTACCCCATGCCTGGCCGCACACTGGCCGGACCCCGCCAGCCTCCTGCAGACGCTTCTAAAAAACATCGGGGCCGAACTAGAGCTGCTATGCTAATTGCTATGCTGGGGCCCGCCCGCAGCTTCCGCGCCGCCAGAGCACGGGCGGCCCCCCCCCCTGCATTAAAGCTGCGCGCCGTTAGTGCGCAGCACTGCGGCCGAAAGCCACCTCCAGCGGGCCACCGGCGCGGCCGCGCCGGGCACCGCGGCGGCCCGGCGGTGCTCCACCTCCCTGGCATGGACATGCATGCCACATGCCTTGGGCCCGGCAGGATCCGCGCCCTGCAAGCTACTGCTACACGGCGCGCGCGCACGCCACCAGGGGCCGCACGCGGCGCCCGCCTGCGCGTCCCCTGCAAGTGGACGGCCCGGGCGGCGCCGTTGTACACAGCCGGCGCCCCACGGCGCGAGGCCGGCTTGGAGCCGCCCTGCCGCCAGGGGCCCCCGCCGCCGCGGGCGCCCCGCGCGCGCCCGGCTGCGTCGGGCGCATCAGGCGGCGGTGCTGTTGCCCGCGCCGTACGGGCCCCAGCGGCACTCCCAGTACTTGGCGCTGTAGCGGAAGCAGCGCGTGAGCGGGCTCTGGCAGCACGAGTCGGGCCACTGCGCGTCGACGCACGCGGCGCCGGCGCAGGTGCCGCCGGCGCCGCCGCACTGCGCGCGCGGCGGCACGTTGATGCGGCACGCGGGCGCCGGCCGGTCGAACAGGTTGGCGACGACGCCCTCGGTCACGTCCGCCAGCGTCAGGTTGCACACGGGCTGCGACGGCTCCGCGCGCACGACCGCGCCCCACGCGGACGGCCGCGCCGCCGGCGACGCCAGCGGCCGGGCGGGGGCTGAGACGGTGAGCGTGGCCGGCTGCGGCGCCGCGCGCCCCGCGGCGGCCGGCGCGGGCGCCGCCGCGGCGGCCTGCGCAGCCGCGGGCGCGAGCGCGGGCGCGGGCGCGGGCGCGCCGGCCGCCATCACGCGGCGCGCGTCGGCGTCCGCGGCGGCGAGCGCGGTGGCGCTGGGCAGGCGGCGCTGGCGCGCGAGCGGCCCGGTGTAGCCGGCGCGCACGCAGATCCACTGCAGCGCGCTCACGCGCGCGCAGCCCTGCGCCTGCCCGCCGGTCGCTGCGCAGCAGTACCCGGGCCACGGCACGTCCTGCGCGCGCGCGCGGGGATGAAACGCACTGGCAGGATGCATGATGCAGGGCTAAAGATGCAGGATGCATCATGCAGCGCCTCCTGGGTATGCCGCGGGTATGTGTCAGGCCTGACAGCACATCGCGGCTGCCTAACTGACCTCAGGATGCTGCACGTGGCGCAGCCCTGGTCGTCTGTGCAGGACTGCGGCGCAGCCCGGGGCGCGGTGAGTGGGTCGGTCGCGCGCCTGGCACTGCGACCCGTAGCAGCTCATGCCGCGGCCGCCGCACTGCCTGCCGGCCGGCACCTGCGTCGTGCAGCCCTGCTCGGCGCCCGCCGGCGCGGCCGCCGGCGCAACTGCCGCCATGGACTGGTAGCTCGCCAGGCTCGTGGCATTGGCGCCGCCGCCGGCGCCGAGCGTCACCACGCGGCCCAGCACGCGCGCCGCTCCCGTCGTCGGCAGGCACCTGCGCGGCGCCCTCACGCTCGCGGCCGGGGCGCTCTCCGGCGCGCCGTGCGCCGAATTGGCGTGTCATGCATGCGGCATGCATAAACAGGCCGGGGCTTGATGTCCAGCTCCAAATACGCATGCGGCGCGGCCAGCCCGCCAGAACCCGTGGCCGCAAATTCCGATTTTCAAGTCCGGGCCCGGCTGCATGGACGCTGCGCGGGCGGGGGCGCGCACTGCCAGTAGTATGGGTTGCCTGCGCGCGGGCGGCACGCAAGAGCGTCAGCGAACTGGCGCCGCCGCAAGATCAGCTGCGGCAGGGGCGGCCGCAGCGCTGCCGGCGCACCGTAGGTGCACGTGGAGCCTGCCTCGCAGGCGCTGCTGGGCCAGGGCGCGTTCTGCGCCTCGGCGGCGCTGGGCGCGTTGGTGATGCCGCCGCACTGCGCGTACACGCCCTGGATCGCTGCGCCGCGCGCGCGCGCCCGGGTCAGCGGGCCGCGAGCGCGCCCAGGCAGCGCGCCGCGCGTGCGCGCGCTCGCGTGCGCGCGCCTGCTCTGCCAGTATCTGGTTGAGTCTCGAGCGGACGCATTCAGGCCGCGTACGCTACTACATGCGCGGCAGCCGAGCACTCGCCATGTACCCAGAGGCTACAGCTGCGCCCGGCCAGCCAGACTTGCGCATGTGCGCGAGCGCCCGCACACTCGCCAGCACGGGCAGGCAGCAGCGCGCGCACTCTGGCCGCTGGGCGGCGGCGGCGGCGGCGGCGGCGTCTCGACCGGCGGCGGTGGCGGCGTCTCCTCCGGCGGCGGCGGCTGCACCGCGGGCGGCGGCGGCGGCGCCACGCCGCCTGGCGCCGGCACAGTCGGCAGGTCCGAGCGCGACGGGAACTGCACCGCGCCCGTCACGATGCCCTGCGCGCCGCGCCCGGCCTCAGGCGCAGCGCCGGCCGTCCCGAGCCGCGCCCTAATTCATAACCTGGAACTGCCTTCAACCCGAACCCTAGCCTACGGGGGCAGCACCTGGGGCGAGGAGGTGAGGATGGTGTCGGAGACCAGGTCGCCGAACACGCTGGTGATCATCACGCTCGTGGGCAGGTCCAGCGTCTGGCGCGCGCTCCCGCGTTTAAGAGTGTGGCAACGATGGACTGGAATGAACGAAGTAGAGAAGAACAGTGCGGGTAGAAGAGGGAAAGAAAAGAGATAAAGAAACAACCGCTTCACACACCGCCCTCTGTAGCAGCTGCTGCACACTCGGCCTGTCCTGCGGCGGCGCCGCGGGTGCGCGGGCACGGCGCGCGCGGCGCGCGGGGCGGCGCGCGCCTGGCCGTACGGCGCGCTGACGGTGAAGTAGCCGTCGGAGGTGCGGTCCATGTCGTAGAACGTGCCGGCGACCAGGAACTGCACCGCCGCGACCGGCACGCTGCGCGGCCCCGCGGGGGCGCAGGCAGTTAGAAAACTAGGAACCCTGACCCTAATCTACCCCACGCCTAAGGGCGCGCGCGCCGGCGCGCAGCGCGCGCCCTGCACGGCGCTCTGGCGCCAGCGGCGCGTGCGTCGACACATCACATTCTGCTCGATGGGGGGCCGGCGGCATGCTGGACGGCGCCGGCATGGCGCGCCGCGCGCGCCGCGCGCACCGCGTGTTGGTGACCTGCAGCTTGACGTAGTAGGGGTTGGAGCCGACAAAGGCGTACTGGAAGGTGGAGCTGCCCACGGCGCACTGCACGGGGCTCCTGCGGCGCCGCGCCGCCGCCCGTCGGACCGCCTGACAAGGGAGGCTGCATGGGCGGACAGCGCCACGGGGGTGCAGGCAAGGACCGTCGCTGCGAGAGCCCTCCCAGAGAGCTTGCAGAGCTGAGTGCACTTCCCTGTCTGCGCTGGCTTGGTTGTTGGTGTCATAGCATGTCGCGTGAAAACATGCGTGTCTGTTCATGCAGCCTGAGGAGTGTGTGAGCATGGGCGCACGGATGCAACCCGCTGCCTGGGTGCATCGGGCGCGCTCCTGCTGTCAAAACATCCTGATCAAGGTAGCAGGGGGGCGCACCACTGGATGCCCCAGCGCCCGTCGCCAGCCTCCTCAAAGTCCAGGTCGCCCCACTGGCACTCCGGGCACAGGTTGGAGACCAGCACATACTGGGTCGTGAGCGGGATCGGGTTCCCTGTCAAGGACGCGGCTCGCTGTCAAGGTGGTGCTGTATAGAGAACAACCTCGGAAAGCGCAAGGCTGGCAAGCGTCTTGGTTGAGCTCCCAGGGAGGCAACGCCCGCTTGCGCAAGGGAGCGCACCTCCGCTGCCAGTCCCAGTCCCCTGCACGGATATGCAGAGCCCGCACGACTGCCGCCCGAGCGCGGCCCGCGCGTCAGCACCTTGTCACGCCAGGCGCGAGCCCGACAGCACAGGCAGCGGCGGAGCGAGCACGCGCAAAGCGCTCAGCACCTGGGAGCCAAAGTACTGGGGCGCGTTGATGGCGACGCGGCTGCGCCCCGGTCACGTTTGGCGGTCAGCAGATCTGTGTAGACTCCTTGTTGGTGCACAGCCGAGTGCAGGTGTGCAGGCGCCCCAGGCCTTATGGGGCGCACTTTGAGGTCCCCGCGGCCCACGGCAGGTACTGTGAGTTGGAGACCGAGAAGCTGCACGCTCCCGCTCCACCGTTGTCGCCATAGTATGTGCCCTGCACACCCGGGTGCGCTTGAGACACCAGCAGGCCGTTGTTAGCCAGCCGGGCCGCTTTGCAGCCCGTGGCTGACGTTTGTGCATGCAGTCAGGTGGTTGCCATGAGCAGACTCCATATTCAAAGATGTTTCGTTTTCTTGTGCCGCCAGCTCAGCAGGAAGGCGGCCTCACGTCGCCGGTGAAGGTCTGGCCATACAGGTTGCCGGTCTGCGCGCGCGCGCCCGGCGCCCAGCACATCAAGATGCAAAGTACGGCGCCCAACATCGCCGGCGCCCACATTGCTGCCATAGCCCGTGCGCCCGCCCCGTGCGCGCAGAGCGCAACCAGACCTCTGCGTTGGCCTGGTGAGGCTCACAGCACTGCTGATGGTGGAAAGATTGCCTGTCGTGCAGTGCTCAATCCTCCCCTACAGGAAATTTCGGATGGGCTGATGGATCGACTGGACGAGCAGATGTGCCACCGTGCAGTCACTCAAGTGCAGGAGCGCAGTGCAATAAATTTGAAACTCGAATGGAGGCCAGGGTTGCAGATAGACAGATATGAAGAAGAAATGTACGACGACCACACTGCGCTCGGAATTTTGATTCCACAGCAAGCTCCGCGGCTGCCGCCCGATGCAACAAGTGAACCCGCGGGCAAAAGCGCAAGCTTCCTGCCTTTCTTGTGCTCACAGTTCACCCTCCAAGAAGTTTTGATGCGCGCGGCGCCTGCGCGACAAAATGGTGCGACCCGCCCCTGGCAGCGCTGCCGGCCGTGTTCCAAAACACTGCAGTGCAAGGTACCTACTGGGTGTGCGTGTACAGCGCGCCAGGTGGGGGCCCAAGCAGCTTGCAGGGCTGGCGTGCCTGTGCGCGGCCCTGCTGCTCTTGGTGTTCCTAGCGCGGCGGGAACGTGCCGCCTCCAAGGTGGGTCCGAGCGCTGCGGCGCACCTTGCTCGGCTTTTCCCGCAGCTGAACTGCGTGAATCGGAGAGCACCTTGCAGCGGCAGAGGCCTGCGAGCCAGCAGGAGCTTGCCTGCGAGCAAGAGCCTCTAAGGCGCACCGCGCCTGTGAGCACTCACTCTGGTCGCCTTGGCGGTTGGCAGTGCGAGTGTGCTCGGATCACTTGCACAGCAAGCTCTCGGCGAATTTCGTGACAGGCCCGGTGCCTGCCAGAGCGTGACAAGGCGGGTTCCGCGCAGGAGGAATTCCGGCTGCTGGTCGCCGACGCGCGACCGCATGCTTATGCCACGGCCAAGGGCGCGTCGCAGCCGCTGGGCAGTGCGTCCGCTTATCCCACGCCCGTTAGCGCCCTGCGCCCAGCCTGGGGCGCCGGCGCGGAGCCCGGGGGCGCCGGCGGCGGCGCCGCCAGCCTGCGCAGCAGCGGCGCCGGCGACTATGCGATCGACACCCCGCCGGCGGCGTACGCCACCGCGGAGGCAGGCGCTACCGTGCGCCCGGTCTGGGGCGCGGGCGCAGAGTTCACCAGGCCCAGCGGCGCTGCGGCCGGCGGCGGCGACCACCACCCCGACCCCGAGCCGCCGCAGGCCCTGCACCCGCTCGAGCGCAGCTCGCTCGCGGCCGCGACCGGCGGCCGGGGGCACCCGCGCTGGCGCCTGCGCCCCTCCGCCGCGTCGGCTGGCGCGGCGGGCGCGGCGGACGAGCTGGAGGTGGGGGGCGGCGGGGCCGCCGCGGCGCTGGGCGGCCTGCATGGCACGCGCGCGCCCGGCGGCGCATCATCAAGCTGGGGTGCCGCCACGGCCGGCGGGGGCATGGAGCGGGACGCGCCGCCCGCTGTGCGCACTGCGCAGCGCCCAGAGTACCGCCCGGACCCACCGCCCGCGGGCGTCCCCGGCAGGATGTCAAACTACACGGCCAGGGCGAGCAAGATGCTGGACGCTGGGTATGTCCACGCGAGCGGCGCCGCAGCGCGCGCAGCGGGCGGCGCGCTGCGGGGTCGCGCAGGCCGGCCGAGCCGCCCGGCGGCGCTGCGGCAGGGCGCCAGGGCACCGCCGCGCGCCGGCGCCTGGCCCGAGGCCCTGCCCCAGCATCGGGCGGGGCCTTCCAGCACCTACGACCGCGAGCACGCAGAGCGGACAGGCGAGGCCGCGGCGGAGCCAAGGGACGCCATTGTGGCAGCCGTGGCAGCGCTGGAGGGGCAGGACGCCGCGCGGCCGGGCGGCCAGGGCGCCTCCATGGCGTGGGAGCCTGATGACGACGCCCATGAGCTAGATGCTGGCAGGCCCCGCGTGCACGCCGCCGGTGCAGACTCCGAGCCCGAAGAGCCCGAGGAGTCCGAGGCGACTGATGAGCTGCTCGCGGCGGCGGCGGCGCTGCTGCGGGGCGCGCAGCCGGACGGCCGGAGCTCATGGCAGTCGGGGGGCGCGGGCGTGCGCCCGGGGCCGCCCGGCCCTGGTGCGCACGCCGGCGTGGCCGCCACGAACGACGACGACGATGAGGGCGGCTATGGGCTGCAGGCAAGCGAGCCGGCGGGCGTCAGCGCCGCGCAGGCGGGCCGCGCGTGGGGCGCCGAGGAACGTCCGACCTGGGCGGCCGTCGGGCAGCAGGACGAGCGCGAGCGCGACGACGCGCCCGCGGCCGCGGGCGGCGGGGCCGCGCGCACCGAGGCGGGGCCGCGCGCGCCCGCGCGCCCGCGCCCCGACCCCGACCCCGCAGCCCGCGGCCCGCCTGCGCGCCAGTGGCAGCCGGCCGCGGCGGCGGCCGGCGCGCGGCCGGAGCCCACGCACGCGCTGGCCGCGGGCGGCCCGCGGCCCGCGGCCGCCGCGCCGGGCGAGGAGCTCGCGCTGACCGATTCGGAGCTCGTGGACAGCCCGGCCATCTACACCTGGGGCTCGGCGGCCGCCGCGACCTCGGCGGCCGCCGCGACCGCGGCGGGCGCCGCGGCGGCGCGCGCAGACCCTGACGATGCGGACGGCGCGGCCGCGGCGGACCCGTGGGCGCCTGCGGACGACGCGCCTGGCGAGGACGGGCTCACGCCGGACGGCCCCGCCGGGGGCGCGCCGGGGCGGGCGGGCGGCGCGGCGGGTGGCGAGCCAGCCCAGCGCGACCCCGGCCAGGCGGACGGCGTCGCCGGGCGCGGCGTGGCCGGCGCCGCGCTGGCGGCGGGCGCGGAGGAGCGGGCGGCCGCCAACGCGCGCGTGCTGGGCGCGCTGGCGGGCACGACTGGGCAGCAGGCGGCCGCGGCCGTAGGCGCCTCGGCCAACGCCGGGGCAGGCCCTGGCCGCTCGGGCGGCAGCGACAACGACAGCCCCAGAGAGCAGAAGGCTGATCAGGGCGACGATCCGCACGCCGCTGGCCCCAGCCCCTGGCCGGACGCGCCCGGCGGCGCGCCGGCGGCGGAGCAGCAGGCGGACGCGTCTGCTGGCCCGTCCGGCGCTGGCCAGCCCAGCGCGACAGACTCCAGCGGGTGCGCCCCGGGGCTCCGCGCATTATTGTGCGGCGCCGGCCGCGCTCTGCTCCGGCCACGCAGCCTGCGGCATGTCGCCTGCATGCTCCCGTGCAGTCATGATCAGGACTTTGTTACGCCAGTAGGCACGTCGCATCGCGCCGCCTGCTTCCCGCAACCCATGCATGACGTGCTTGCACCGCGCGCATAGCGCAGAGCGTTGGTGCAAGTAGGGCGCACGTGCTCCTGCTCGATGCACCGAAGCAGCTCATTAAAGTCGCAGGCAGCGTCTATCTAGTGGGACCTTTGCGCAGACGGGAGCTGCGCAGCCGCACACTGGCGTCTTGGGCGCGCGCAGGTGGAGCGCGAAGGCACAGCAGGCCAGCCGAGGCCGCGCAGACGAGTCTGCAGCTGCTTTGTCAGCCGGCGCGGACGAGGCCTCCGAAGGCGGTATGGAAGTGATTTGAGTACGGGTCTGGTCCGCAGCATCACGGACATGTCGGTCAAGAGCTCTATGTGCATGTGCAGGTCGCATTCAGCTTTCAGGGTCCCGGGGACGTTTGCATGTGCCACTGAGGCTTCTCTATTCTTTGGCAGAGCACTGCTCAGCATGCTGCGGCTGCTACGCAGCAGCGACTCTCCCAGGCAAGCAGTTGACTGGCCTGCTGGCAGATTGATTGGCCTGCTGTGTGCCTGCTTGACAAGACGTGAAATAGGCCTTGGAGCTGTGGATGTCCAGACCTATTGAAGTCGTCTCTAGTGATGCGCTGTTGGGACACTGCCTGCAGCTGGGTGGCCGATGTGCATTGTGAGCAGCAGAAGTACTATTATTCTTGTGCTCTGTCCTGCAGGGATGGTTGTTGGTTAGTTGCTGGGCGCGCATATGGGCCCGCGACTGTGAGGTGTAGGGTTGGTTGAGGCTTGTTGAACCAGGGCGATGCTTTCCATGTGTTTGCAAGCAGACCTTGATAAACGCGTCAACAGAATGCATCAAGCTTTGCATTTCTTTCCAATTTGGAAATTCATAACAAGTTCCAACAAGAGGGCATGCCCATTTCTGCCCATCTGGCAAAATTCCTGATGTCAACACCACACCCTAGGGGTGCATGATATCGTAATGCGCGCAACTATTGTAGTTGCAATTTACAATTCAGTTTAAGCAACACGGGCGCACCTTGCGGCAGCAGCAGCACGTCACTGCCTTCTACCATCTCAGCACTGCTGTGGTCATAACTCAAAAGTGCATATGGCCGACGCGCCGGACCTGCTCAGCATCGGTGAGCGGTGCGCGGAGCCGAGCTGCCGCCAGAACGACTTCCTGCCGTTCACGTGCGCGGCGTGCAAGCAGACGTTCTGCCTCGAGCACTTCCGCCCGGCCGCGCACGCGTGTGCCCGCGGCGGCGCCGAGGCGACCGCCATCGTCTGCCCGCTGTGCGCTCTAGCTATCAAGCTGCGCCCTGACGAGGACCCGAACGCCGCGTTCGAGCAGCACACCCGCGAGGTGCGTTCCGGCACTTTCCGCCTGCGCCTCGCGCCACCTGGAGTCGCGCAGCGCTGCGACAAGGTGTGCTGTCGACAACCGGGCCGCTGAGCTGGGTGTGTGCAGGCGTGCGACCCGTCGCACTATGCGAAGGTGCACAAGCGGCCGCGCTGCCCGGTGCCGGGGTGCAAGGAGCGGCTGACCACGGTCAACAGCTACTGCTGCAAGGACTGCCGGGCGACCGTGTGCCTGAAGCACCGCTTCGGCAGCGACCACGCGTGCCCGGGGCGCGCAGGCGCGCCCCGGCTCTTGCTTGCGCAGCTCGCCAGAGCTGCCTCAACGGGAAACCCGTGCCGATGGCCTGGCCGACGTGTGGTGACCTGGCTGGCAGAGAGGTGCCTGCTATTTTTGTGCGAGGGCCTTGCTCCGCTGGTCGCTGCCTTGGGTCGCCGACCGCTCTGCACCTAGCACCTTCCAGCACTACTGCTGCGCTCTCCAAGCCTCTACTTCCCGGCTCACTCCGCCTCCTGCGGCTCGCAGCCGCGCTCGCGGCGCGCGCTCCCGCCGCCTCCGCCGTGACCGCGCTCCGCAGCGCCCTGGGCTGGGGCGGCGCCGCGCCCGCTGCCACGCCCGCCAGAGCGAGCGCTCGCGGTGACGGCGTCGGCGGCGGCGCCGCGGGCAGCGCGGCGCGGCCCGCGCCCGCGCCGCAGCCGCGCCCGGCGCGCGCCCAGCCGGCGGCCGCGGCCGCGGCCGCGGAGGCCGCGCAGCGGCGCGCGAGCGGTCAGGCGCGCTCCGGCCTTGCAGCCTGGCTGCGTTGCATAGAGCAGCAGCCTGTGAAAATAAGTAACAGTGCTATTTATTGATAACATGAGGGGCAGTCGGACAGTTGCCCTCCTGTACACTGCATCCTAGTTGCAGGTCTGCCTGCGGTGCTGTGCTTGGGTGGTGTGAGGTTGAGTGCAGCTCAGGGCGCGGCTAGATGGGTTTGGAGCCCAGCATTGGCTGCCGGCACTCCGCACGGCATGTTTACAGTGGTGCCGGCATGATGCCCCCCAAGCAATGCTCGAGCTGGTGCCTATGACAGCAGGATACTGGTAGCGGAGCCGCCTAACCTGAGAGCTGTTCTGGCCGCGGCAGGCAGCGGTGGCGGGCGGCAGCGCAGCGGCGGGCGGCGGCGCAGCGTTGGCACCGCGCGGCGCGCGAGAGGTCTGCCCGCAGTGCGGCGAGCGCTTTGGCACGCTGCAGGAGCTGCTGTTCCACGCAGAGGCGTTCCACCCGGCCGGCGCCGCCGCGGGCGCCGCCGGCGGCGGCGGCGGCGGCGGCGGCCTGGAGCGCTGCCCGCACTGCGCGCGGCAGTTCCGGGACGCGGTCGCGCTGGTGGAGCACGTGGAGCGCGAGCACCGGCGCGGCAAGGCGTGCGCGATGTGCTGAGAGCCGCGGGCGCAGCGCGGGCGGGCGGGGCGCGCCCGGATCGCCGCGCCAGCGCCCTCGGCGGCCGGCAGGGAGGCGGCACGCTTCAGGGTGTGTGGCCAGGGCGGGCATGGCGAGGGCGGGCATGGCGTAGTGCATGACATGTTTGGCAGCTTTCTGGGAGTGGTTTTGCTGATTGAGCTTTAAGGACTGCGAACATTGTCAAAGCACGCATGCACTCTGCGCTGTGGTGTATGCGCAGGGTGACCGCGAGGGAGTGGGTCACACACCTTGCTTTGCTTGACTGGGCCCGCTCGAAAGGGTGAAATAGAAATCTGTGCAAGGCTTGGGGTGTATATGGATGTGGAGTGTGGCACCTGAGCTGCCAGCGTTAGGATTGCAGACTTGAACAGTGTCCGTGCGAAATGTAGGAATGTCATTGGCCTGTAATTAGCATTGTGTGCTTGCATCTGCCATGACGGTTACGTCTTGCAGTGTTCTGCACACACCAAATGGAGAATGCACGCTTATCATGTACTTTCTATGTATGAATTGACTGCGGACTTCAAGCGCCCGATCTGGTTAGAGGCCACAACGCCAAGGAGCTCCCTACAGATTGCGACATCATTGGGTGCTCAGTTCTACATGCTGAGATGCATTCTAAAGTAAGGAGCTGTCTGTAAAGCGGGAACTTGTGTGTGGGCGAGAGTGCACTGCAAATGTAGGGAAAACAAGTGCCAAAGCAAGGTTAGCCAGACGCATGCACCTGCTGTGCACAATGAGCCCGGTACACTGCTGTGCACAACGAGCCCGGTCCTTTGGAGTCATGAGGTATTCCAGCAGCATAAGACACCATCCCTCGAGAATTGATACACCACGCTCACTCGCGCAGCCTCATGATGCACAGCACCCGAGAACTCAGTTCTGCAACAAGTTCATCGCACATGCAGTTCGGTTCACGTCGCACGGACGCATGACAGCGGCTCAAGCATGCGCGGGCAGCACAGCGCCGGCGCACTCGCCGAAGCCGACGCGGAAGCCATCGCCCTGGCAATGCGCGCTCAGGCGCACGGTGTCGCCGTCCTCGAGGAACGCGCGCCGCAGGCCGCGCCCCAGCGCCAGCGGCGCCGCGCCATTGCGCGTGGCCTCCAGCAGGCACGCCGCGCCGCCGGCGCCCTGGCGCCGGGCGCACAGCATAGGGTTAGGGTGGCGCCAGCGGCCGCGCTGTGCTGCCCGTGGCCTCCGGCAGGCACGCCTGGCGCCGATCATGCTCCCATAGCATGCTGGCAGCCAGGGGGAGGGCGGGCAGCGGGCCTCGTGCCCTGTCCCCATAGACACCGCGCGGCTCTCGGCGCCTGGCTGGCGCGCAGGCTGCAGCAGACTGGGCAGTGCGCCAGGCCTCAAGAGCCGAAGACGACGGGCAGGGCATGGGCGGCACGCGGTGGCGCTTAGCGGGGGGCGCGCCGCGCAGGACAGCGTGCCGGTGCCCAGCAGGTCGCCCGGGCGCAGGTTGCAGCCTCCCACCGTGTGGTGCGCAACCATCTGCGGCAGCGTCCAGTACCTGTGCCGCCAGGGGCATGCGCCCGCTCTGTGGCTTCCCTCTTGCGTGGGGCCCATGCGCAGCCTTGTCCTCGGCCTGCTCCGTGCTCCTGGGCCCGCCTTTGCAGCGATTCTCACACCCACCGTGTGCCCGGTTAGAGCGGGCTGCTGCCGTGGCACATAGCGCCGTAAGAGCTGCCAGCGCTGCATGCGGGCGCGCGCGGAGACACACCGGGCCACTCGCCGAGCCGCTGCCGCTCTGAGCGGCGCAGGCGACGGCACAACACCGCGTCAACGCAAGAAGGGCTGCCGTCCCGCACGTATTTTTTCTGCGGCGCGACCCCGCGGCACCACGCCGTGTCTGCCAATGGCGCGTCCTCACGCGCTGCAATCACACGCTGCAGGCTGCACTTGTGCCCAGCGTGCAGGAGCACCGCGGGAGCGCACAGGTGCCGGAAGTTGGAGCGCGTCACGGTGCCGCCGCCGCCGCCCGGCGCCTCGACGGCGGCCTCCAGGGCGATGTCGTAGCTGTGCCGGTCTGCCTCCTGCAGGTATGGCAGCGCCTCCGGGTCCTGCCTCGGCGCTTCGCACCTGCGCTGCGCTCCTCCTGTGCTCCCCTTCCCTAGCCGAGAGTGTGCTCCATCCCAGTGCTCCCTTCCCTCGACGACAGAGATTGATGAAGTATTGGTCATGCCCTCAAAGGCACGCCGCGCATCTGCTGGGTGTCGACCTGCATGCGATCGCGATGCAGCCCAGGGCACGTCCCCGGGCAGCGCGCCGGCATGCGGGGCGGGCGCACCTGAAGGGCTGCAGGGCCTCGAGGGTGACCACCCACGGCGAGATGCTGGTGGCCTGCGGGCACGCGTGCGCGTGTTGTCGGCTGCGCCTGGCCTCACTGCCAGCATCAGAGACAGGAGAGGGGCGCATGCGCCAAGCGTCCGCGCGGGACCACAATGGATCAAGGCGCTTGCGCCCAGCCGCGCAGGCTGTTGGTACGGCCGAGCACGAGACAGAGGCGGCGCCCCAATGTCATGGCACAGCTGTGGTGTGCGAGGGATGCACTTGGGGTATAAGATTAGGGTGGCACGCACAAAGTTCTTGCTGGCAAACGGCCCGAGCGGGACCATCTCCCAGCGCTGCACGTCGCGCGCGCTCCAGTCGTTCAGCAGCACCAGCCCGAAGATGCGCTCGCATGCGTCGTCCACGCCGACGGGCTCGCCCAGCGCGTTGCCCGGGCCGATGAAGCACCCCTGCACGCCATGCCGCCTGGCGCCCCTCGGCGTCTTGACGCGGATGTGCATGGGCGCCCCTGCTGCGCATGGCGTGCCCTAATGATCAGAATGATCAGGGCACCAGGCGCCTGAGCTAGGCAGGAGCGTGCCAGAGCAACAACTGAGCGATTTGCTTGTTGTACCGACGACAAGCAGTGCCACCATGCAGCAGCTCCCAGGCTACCGCGCGGCGCGCCCCCCATTCGGGCGCAGTCCCCCTCCCGGCAACACCACAGGGTGACTCACAGCGCAGGAGTGGGCTGCGGCGCTGCCCCGCGCGCGCGCACACAGCATAGGGTAGGGTAGGCAGCAGCGCACCATCTCCAGCTCGAAGTCGAGCACCGCGCTCGCCTGCAGGCTGGCCGCGCCGCCGCCGGCGCCCTGCACCTGGCCCCTGCGCATGCAGGCACGCCGCCGCTCACTGCACTCCTCTGATCATGGCGGCACGCGCATCGCGCTCGCTCGGGCGCCTCATGAGCACGCCGGCGGGCGACAGTCGCCTGCGCTTGCAGATAGTGCACGTTCTGCCTGCATGGGGAGCGCGTGCAGCGTCACCTGGGTCGGCGCACGGGCGTGCCGGAGACCACCACGGAGGAGCTCCGCCCGTGGTAGGCGACCGGCAGGCTCAGCCTGGCAGCGCGGAACAGGCCGTCAGGCGCGCCGCAGCTCTGCACGCTCGCAGTTATTGGGAGCTTTGGCGCCAACGGGGCACGAGGGCAGGCCGTTTGTGCACCCTCGGGAGATCATGCATGGCCTGTAAGGCATGCACTCACGGCGCACTGCAGCAGGACGGCGCACAGCAGCAGGGAGCCATTCGATGCACTGGTGCAGCTGCGGCACGGCGTGCTGCGAGCCCGCGGGCGGCGGGCGCGCCAGTTGGGGTGCAGCGCGTTGTCGCGGCCGCGGAACATCTCGCCGCAGGCCGTCGCATGCTCGCGCGAGGCGTAAAAGTCGGTGTAGTCGCCCACCTCTGCTGGCAGGTGCATGGTCACCTCCTCCTAATGCACAAAGGAGCAGGTGACTCCATATAACAAACAGGTTGCTGGCATGTGCATGGTCACCTCCTATAATTGCACAAAGGAGCAGGTGACCTGTTCCAACAAACAGACTGCTGGCAGGTGCATGGTCACCTCCCCCTGTTCCAACCAACGTGCAGGTCGCCTGTCTCTGCTGGCAAGTACACGGTCACCTCGTCCTGGTTCACAGACAGGCAGGTCGCCTGTCTCTGCTGGCAGGTGCATGGTCACCTCCGCCTCCTGTCACAAGCAGCGTGCAGGTCGCCTGTCTCTGCTGGCAAGTACACGGTCACCTCGTCCTGGTTCACAGACAGGCAGGTTGCCTGTCTCTGCTGGCAGGTGCATGGTCACCTCCGCCTCCTGTCACACGCAGCGTGCAAAGAGCTTGCCCTGAGGCAGAGCTTGGCTGTGAAGCCGGGGAGTGTTGGAACCTGCTGTGGAGAGTCGCTTGTTCACGCACCATGGCAATGATGGCCTGCTTACGCAGGGCCGCGTCGTCGCGCAGAGCGCCTTCGCCCTGTGATAGCAGGCGCGTGAGGGCTGCGCGCGCCTCGCGCCACGCCGGCCGGCCCAGCGCCATGAAGGCATTCAGGGAGGCCTGGCGCGGCGCACACAGCTCAAGGCCGCGGTGCACCGTGTCGCGCTCTTCTGCCGCTGCCTTCAAGTGGCGCGCCTGGGCGAAACAGGAGTGTTGGCCTGGCAACAGGCCTGCAGCGTGCAGAGCGGAGAGGTCCACGACCTGCCAACGCCAGCCAAGTTCACCGGTGTGCGGCAGCTACACATCATGCGGCGAGCGGCACTGCAGCGGGGCCTACCTGGCCGCCCAGCGCAACGCCAACGCGTCTCTGTGGGTTGCCGCGCGAGCTAAAGATGCCGTATGGCAAGTTCTGCAGCGGGAAGTGGCAGCCCGGCTCGACCGCGATGAAGGACTGGGGCAGCGCCATGCCTGGCTTTTCCTGATGCCAGGTGAAGATAAGATTTTCTAGAATGTTAAGAACGGGTCAGTCCTGATGCTGGCACCCATCTCATCAGACCCCATGTCAGTTACCATCTACTTTGGTCACATTGGTGTGCGTTGGCACCCGTGCTTTCATGCAGCACATCCCCAAAGCTTCTGTCACAACATGTGCCACAACGTCCTGTAATGTTACCATCCCACAGCGTGACTGTCTGCTTGGGCTGTTTCCCAGTCTCTCACACCTTCCTGGTGGTATATTAGCGGTGAATGAAATACCTACATCCCTCGCGTGATGTGGTCACATGAGCAGTGCAGAAAGCATGTCAAATGCACACAGACATGAGTTGCAAAAGCTGCATCATGCAAGTAGCTAGTGGCAAGGGCGTTCATACACAGCCTGGGCCACGCGAGCGGCCCCGCAACAGCAGCCGAGCTGCTGGAACACCCTCACCCTGCTGCCTCTGCCAAAGGATTAGCTACTTACAGCCTGCGCGACGGCGACCCCGGCGCGCCGCTGACCCGCACACCGCTGCGCAACCACAGAGCTACTGGGCCCTATCACGCGCGTAAGCCCAGCAGCCGACCGGATGCGGCGGGGCCTGCGGCGGGACGGGCGCTCCGCGCTCGCGCGCTGCCGGCTGGCCGCCTCAGGCGCCAGGCTCAGGCTTTGCCGCAGCATGCGGCGCGCCGGCTCCCGCCGCCGGGCGGGCCGCCGCAGCACCGGCCGGCGCCGCCAGTGCCGCCGCCACACCAGGTCTCGCCGATTCAGGCAGCGCCGGTGCGGCGCCGGGCTGCGCCGGTGCGTCCCTGCCCGGCGCGCAAGCCGCGGCTGCGGCTGGCTCTGGCGCCGCGGGCGGTGCCGCGGCGGCGGCCGGAGCGACGGCGCCAGTACCGGGCGCGCCGGCAGGGCTGCGCTCACGGGGAGGCGCGACTGCGGCCTCGGCAGCGGACGCTCCCGGGCCCGGCGCAGCGGCCGCTACGGTGGGCGCTGCTTTTGACGCTCCCGCCTCGCCTGCGCGGCCGGGCCTGAGGCGTGAGCGCCGCCCGCAATTACAGCCTGTAAAAGAGGCAGGGAGCGGTGCTGCGCTGCGAGCCAGTTGTGAAGGGCGCCACAGGCCTCGGGACATGCATGGAGCTTGTGGTGCAGGCCTGGCAACAGGGCAGAGTCAGGGTTGGCATGCGTGGGCAGCGGAGGGCCTGGGCCGCGCTGCGGGGCGCGGCCCAGCAGCAGGACGCACAATCATCGCACATCGCCCCAGACAGGCACTGGCGGGCCGGCGGTGCACACCATCGGCCGCGCCCCCTGGCATGGGCGCCGCTGCCCGCGCAGGCGCGCGCGCGCCGCCGCCCTGCCCAGCGGCCAGCTGGTAGTCCAGCGCGGCTGCCACCCCGCCGCCTGCGCGCCGCCGACACGCTGGGCTGGACCACGCAGCGGAGCACCTCCTAATATTACAAGCGCACACAGCAGGTGTGTACCGCCTTGCCAAAAGAGTCAGGGAGCTGCCAGCTGCAACCGCTAGGGGCGCGCGTCCATCAGGTGTGAGTTGCACTGCTTGTTGATGTCTTCGAAGCGCCGCGGTCCGCCACACCTCTGCATCGAACGGCGTGCGGTGCAGCCCGGATTTGCAACTGCAAACATGAATGCACTGCCACTGAGTGCTGCCCGGTCGCGCCGCGCCGAGCGCGCGCACCAGCGAGCGCGGGAACTGGCGGCCGCGCGGCCGCATGCAGCGCCGCCGGCAGGCTCTGCGAGCGCAGCTCCTCGCCGACGCCGGCCGGGTCGCCCGGCGTGCCCGCCAGGCCCAGGCGCGACGGCGGCCGCAGCGGCAGCGGCGCGCTGCCGCGCGCAGGCATCGCGGCGCCGCCCGCGTCGGGCGTAGCGGCCGCCGGCGCCGCGCCGAGCGCGAGCGGCGCGCCCGCCGCGGCGCCGCCGGCCACGGCCGCGCCCATCCGCGCGCGCTTGGCCAGGCCGCGCGGCGCGCGGATGCCTGCGCGACAGCGCGCCACGTCCTCGCACCGCCGGCGGCGGAGCAGCAAAGCCGAGCAGGGCAACGCCCCTCAACCATACGGGCGGCACAGCCCAGCAGGCGCCCGGCTGCAACGCAAGGCTTGCATTCCTGCTGGAGAGGACTGCGGAGGGTGCTCCAGGCGGCGGCGGCATTCCACCTGACACACACCTGCGCGAGTCAACCCAAGAGTCCACCAAGCACGCCTGAAACCAGCCGGGGGAGGCGGTGCCGGCCTGCGCACAGGCAGCACACCTGCGCCGACGGGCAGCGCCGGCCAGACCGCGCCCGGGCCGCCCGGCTGCGCGCAGGCGGCCGCAAAGGCCTGCAGGTGCCGCTGCGTCACCGTGCCCAGCTCCGGCAGCACCAACGCCAGCTCGCCGTTGCCGTCGGGCGCCGGCGCGAGCTCGGGGTGCCGCGCGAGAGCAATTTGCGTCGCCCACTCGAACTGCTCGCCCGGCACTGCGCCCAGCGCCGCCGCCAGCGCGGCCTGCGCGCGCGCCGCGGCCCGCAGGGTCATGCCTGGGGCCAGGGTAGGGTCGCGGCTGGGCGCTTGCGGTCGGCGGCGGGCGCGTCGCGCGGCGCGGTCTGCGGGCCGAGGCGGAGGGAGGCGGCGCTGCCGCCCGCGGCGCGGGCGCAGATGCCCGCCAGGCCAGAGCGCGTTTTGGAGAGGTGCGGCGCTTGCGCGCGGGCGCGCCCTGGCGGCCGCACCGTCTCGGCCGGCGCGGGCGCCGGCTCGCAGCACTGCGCCGCGAGCGCCTTTGCGTCCTGCAGCCGGGCCTCCACGCCCTCGAAGTGCGCCGCTAGCGCGGCCGCGTCGGCGGCCGCCGCCTCGGCCGCCGCGCGCTGCGCGGCCTCGGCCAGCCGCCGGCGCGCCGCCTCCTCGTCGATGCGCGCCGCCTGCTCCGCCTCGGCCAGCTTGGGCGCCACCGCCGCCGCCCAGCGCTCCTCGAAGCGGTCCTGCGCGCCGGCGGCGCGGACCCCCGCCTCGGCGGCGCGCTGTGACACGGCGCGGCGCACACTTGGCCCCTCCCATTCCTCGCTGACTCTGTTCCGCACGCAGGTTGCCGACATGGTCGGTGGCCGCTGCAGAAATCCGGCTCGCATCGACCCGGCAGACGCCAGCAGCTCGCGGCCTGCAAGCGCTCTTTCCGCACCTCGGCCTCCCATATAGCAGCACGCCAGCAAACGTGAGTGTTTCACGCACTGGCAGTGCCACACCACCGCAAACCCCGGGCATGCCATTCCAAAGCGCTCACACTCGGGTGCATGGCGCGCCGCCTGCAGCGTTCGGGGCCCTGCGCCGGGCCGCCGCGCACCTCCAGGCCCTGCGCCAGGAAGCGGATGTCGGAGCCGGGCGGGTTGTACAGCTCGCAGTTGCGGAACACCTGGCGCGCGTCCGCCAGCATCGCGCCCGGCTCCGCGTAGTGCCGCGCCTCCGCGCGCGCCGCGACCTGCGCGCGCCCCCACAGTCAACGGTCAGCCGGCTCCGCATAGCGCTGTGCCTCCGCTCGCGCCGCGACCTGCGCACGTCCCCACAGCAACCCATCGGCGCCGCGGAACAGCGGCGCCTGCGAGCTTTGCGCCACTGGGGCGAGGGAGCATGCTTCACACCCGGCACCACCCGCTGCCACGTGCGCTCACTCATTGAGCAGGGGCCACCCATTGAGCAGGCCCAAATTCAACATGCCCGTGCCCACGACCTCACATGCTGCAAGGGCAGGGCCTACGCGGTGCGCCCGCCGACGGGACCTCTCGCAGGTCAGGAGGCCCGCGGCCGCACTGCGCACGCTCACACACGCAGGGCGCTGTGGGCCGCCGGGCCGCGCGCACCGTGCCAAAGTCCATGGGGCGCGGCACGATGGTGGAGTAGTCCGGGAATTTGCTCACCTCCACCGGCGCGTTGAAGGGCCACGCAAACTGGCCCCGCGCGCGCGCGGCCGCGCTCAGCCCCCGGGCGGACCCAGCAAACCCGGAAGCGAGGGCGGGCGGGGCCTCCTGCGGGACGAGAGAGGCGGCGCTGGCGCCCCGGAGCGGCGCATGCGGCTGGGACAGGGGTGGAAGGGCGCGCGCGCGGCGCCCGCGCGCGCCCGCAGCGCCTTGAGCACTGCCAGGGAGCGCCCAAAGACAAGGAACGCGGCTGGGCGGGCGTGGGCGCGCGCGGGCGGCGCACCGGGTGCGCCTGCAGCGCCTTGAGCACGGCCAGGCAGTGCTTGGGGACCAGGTCAGCCAGGCGGCGCGCGCGCGCGTCCGCCAGCCGCCCGCGCTCGCCCTCGGACAGCTCGCGCGGCTTCGCCGGCGCGCCCGCGGCGGCCTGCTGCAGCCAGGCCACCTGCGCGCGCGCCGCGCGCGCCTTGAGACGCGCGCCAGATGCGTCCGCGGCCGACGGCAGCGCTGAGCCAAGGCCTGGTCCCAGCCGCGAGGGCACCGCGCGCATCCCCCGACGAGCAGCGCAGCCAGCGCCCGCGGCTGAGCTGGGACCGCGGCCAGGGGCGCTCGACGCATATATCGCCGCAGGCAGGCCGCGCCGGCGCGAGGGCTGCAGCGCCGCGCAGAGCGCGCGCGGAGCCTGGCGCCGGCGCCGCGGGCGTCTATGAATTCGGCGCCTCCTGAAGTGGGCGCCGGGTCGAAGACGCGCGCCGGGCTACGCGCCTCAAGCGTCAGCAGCTCTACGTCGGCCGACACGTCGGCCAGGCGCGCGCGCAGGTCCCAGCGCCGCGCGGCCTCATGCTCCGCGCGGTGCCGCTTGCGCCGCGCCGTGCGCCGCTCCTCCGCGGCCGCGCCGCGCTGGTCCTGCTCCGCGGCCCCGCCGCGCCCGTCGCGCTCGCCGCCGTCGCCGCCACCTCCGCCGCTCGCAGCGCCGCCCTCTGCTTCGCCGGTGTTCGCGCCAGCGGCGGCCGGAGCAGGCTCGGCGGCCGCGACGGCGGCGCCGCTGCCGAGCGGCGCCGCCCTCGGAGCGCCGCTTGCTGGCACTCCAGGCTGCGCACCGGGGCTGCTGCCTGCAGGCGCCAGCGGGGCTGCCGGCGGCCGCTCTGGCGCCCCGCTTGTGCTGGCCTGCTGCATCGACTGCGAGGGGGGCGGCAGCAGGGATGCAGAGGCGCCAGGTGCCCCCCCGCCCGCGACCGCTGCAGCGCCCACCGCGGCCGGCCTTGCCGGGCTCGCGGCAGCGGCAGGCGCAGCATCCGCCGGCGGCGTCGCCTCCGCCGCAGGCGCTGCGTCAGTACCGGCAGCAGCAACGGCGGGAGCGGCTGTGGCCTGCTGCTCGCTGCTGGCAGGCAGCTCGCTGCCAGCGCGCTCGACTGCAGAGGCCGCTGGCGCTGCCTGGGCGCCGCCGGCATGCGGCACTGAAGTTCCCACGGCCTGCGACATCTCACCTCACCACATCTCACCTCCTACCAGTGCAACCGCATACGCTGTGCCACTCGCGTCTGTCCTTGGAAAGGCCGCGCGGCCGCTGAGGTCGGAGAGCCAGTGCTGAGCGTCCAGCGCGTGTCGTGCTCACTGCGGCTGCACTGAGGGCTCATTCCTGTAAGAGCTCTGCACACTTGCGCTGCCTCTGCCGGTGGTCACAACGCTGCTAAAGCCTCTAGAGCGGAGCCTACTCAGCCCCCTGGGTTAGCTGCTTGCTGGGTTAGTTGCCAGAGCACGGTGGCAAACCAACACTCACAAACCAGTGATTACATACGTGAGGGCACTGCCTGCTGGACACCAACACCTGCGCAGCTTGGAACACTCTGTGACGGAGCCGCTTGCTGCAGGCACCCGTTCTGCAGGCAACCGGGACTGCCTTGGACGGCGGGCCGCTTACGACCGCTGCGGCGTCCTGTGTCGTTGCATACAAGCGGTGGCCGGCGGGCTGACACGCCCGAGCCTCGCACCTGCGAACACACAATGCCAAGCGAGGCCGAGCTCGCGCTGCAGCGCAAGTTTGATCTGCTGCGCAAGAAGAAGGCGCGCCCCGAGCGCGGCCGCCTCGCCGGTGCGGCCCGCCGCTTTCAGAGGCGCACCCGTCTCTGACGGCCTGCGGACGCCGCGCAGGAGGAGAAGCTCAGGCAGCAGCAGGCAGCGCAGGGCGCAAAGACCGCGCCCGCGGGCGCGGCAGCGCCTCAGGGCGGCCCCAGCGCGGCAGAGGCCGCCCTCGCGCCCCACCGCGCGGCCGTCGCAGCCGCGGCGCAGGCGCCGCCGGCGCAGCAGGGCGGCTCCGCGCACGAGCGCGCGCTGAAGGCGCGCGCGCCGGCCCGCGCGCCGCTGCTTCGCGCGCCCCTGCTGCGGCGCAGGTGCCCCTGGCTGTGCAGACGCGCGCGCCTGTGTGACGCGCGGCGTGGCGCCCGCGGCGCCGCCAGGCGCTGCAGGCGGCGCGCGGCGGGGCGGCGCCGCGCACCGGCGCCGCCGGCGCGGCGCAGAGGCGCCCAGGGCTCGCCGCTGCGGCGCTCGCGGGGCGGCCGCCTGCAGAGGCGCCTGTGGCGGGGCAGGCCGCTGCGCCGCCGAGCAAGTGCGGGCTTCGCCGGACCCGTACCTGCTGCCGCGCTCTGCCTTTTGCGGCACGCCGTCAGTGCCACAGAGGGCTCTTGGCAGTGGCGGTGCTGCGGCCCGCCCCATGTTGCACGGTGCCTGCCAGTGCGTGCTCAGGCCTCTTTCATGCGCAACCCGCAGGCCCGCGCCGGAGGTTCCCAAGCTGAGCGCGGTGGACGCAGCCAAGCGCGCTCTGGCCTCCCAGGTGAGTGGTCACCCTGCCTCACCCTATGCAGTGCCTATGAAAGAATGAGCATGGCCTGGTCGTAGAAGTGGGGAGGCCGAACGAGAGGAGCGCCGCATCCGGGGTAGCGCCCTCTGGCTACGCACCGGCAGTGCTGCAGGGCCACGTCGCTGTGCAAGCGTTCTTGTATTTGAGCCCATGGCGGCGGCCAGCCGTCATGCAAATTGGCGCAGGGATGCGCGGGTGCGCGGGCAGGCGACGCATGGGCCTGCTTCATACGTCCTCAGATGCAGCCTGTGCAAGCCCTAATAGCATTGACTTTAAGTAGAGCCTGCACAACCACAGGCGCAGAAGGCTGCGGCGGCGGGCGGGTCCGCACGCGCGCGGCCGGCGCTCCGGCGGCCGACGGTGCAGCGGCCGGCGGCTCCAGCGCCGGCGCGCGGCGCGGCCGCAGCGCAGGGCGCCACCATGCCCGGCGCGGGCGCATATGGGCACCACATGGACGGGGCGGACGGCACCCCCCCGGCCAAGCGCGCGCGGACAGAGGCGGAGCCGCCAGGGCGCGGCCACGCGCCCGCCCAGCAGTGCGCCCACCCATAGACCGTGCCAGGGTGGCTGAGGGCTGTCTGCCGACGCCGCGGCCGGGGCCGGCACGCGTGACAGGCAAGCGGGATTGTGACCCAGCGCCCCGCGCCCAGCGGGGTGACGCGCGGGCGCTGCGGCCGGCGGCCCGAGCGCGCGGCGCGCGCGCGCGGGGCAGGAACAACGCGGCGACGCTGTTCGTGGGCGACCTGCCGCCGGAGTTTGGCGCCGAGGATGTGGAGGCGCTGTTCGGCGGCTTTGCGGCCGTTGCGGGCGCGCGCGTGATCGGCGCGCAGTGCTACGCGTTCGTGGAGTTTGATAGCGTCGACGAGGCGGAGGGCGTGCTCGAGCAGGCATGCGCGCGCGCGCGCAGGCCCGCCCGTCCGCCGGGCTGTGCAGGCTGCGCTCAGCCTGGGGTCCAGTGCTGAAAGGGCTTTCTGGGCGTGCGCCGTGCTGGGAGGAGGCATCACATTAATGACCGGTGCGCGTCAGGCATGGTGCAGCGCCCGCGCTGCGCCGCAGAGGGCATGGATGCACCCGGCCCGCGGGGGCGCGCTTGCGTCTGCGCAGTTCCGTTACAGACGGGGCTGGGCGCTCTTCGGCTGAGTCAGTGAGGGGCATGTGGAGCCGCATCAGCGCTGGGGCTCTGCTCTTGCGGCCGTGCAGGTGTGCGCGGGAAGCGACTGGAGGTAGTGAGCGCGCTCGGGGCGCGCCGCAGGTGGCGCGCAACCCGCTGGTGGTGGCGGGGCGGCCGCTGCGCGTGTCCCGCGCGCACGGCGCCGCGCCCGACCGCAAGGCGCGCCCCGTCCCCGCCATCCCCGCCTGCACCCCCTGCCCACAGAAGCAGCAGAGGCGCCGCGCGCGGCGCAGCCACTGCGCCGCGGCGGCGCCCCCCGGGACTCGCTCTGACTCGGGGCGCGCCGGCGCGCAGCGCGCGCCGGCGCCCGCGCCCGCGCCGGCGCATGGCGGCGAGGGCGCGCCCGGCGGCGACGCGTACGAGCACCCCCAGGTGCGCGAGGCGCGCATGGCCGCGCGCGCGCTCGCGGACCGGCTCGGCGGGCGCCGGCTGCCCGGCATGGACTGCGGGCCGCCGCCCGAGCGGGAGCTGGTCTGCTACAGCGATCTGTGAGGCCCTGGGAAGACCCGTGAGGTTGCGCCAGGGCCGCCGCCCGAGCGGGAGCTGGTCCGCTGCAGCGACCTGTGAGGCCCTGGGCAATCCTGTGCGAGGTCTGGGCGAGGGCTGCCGGCTGCCCGGCATGGACTGCGGGCTGCCGCCCGAGCGGGAGCTGGTTTGCTACAGCGACCTGTGAGGTCTTGGCATACCCGCACGGTTACGCAAGAGCCACCACGAGGACCGCCCGCCTGAGCGGGTGCTGGTCCGCTGCAGCAACCTGTCGATGCCCTGGGGAGGCGGGCGCAGGGCGCAGATATTGAGGCAACACAGCAGGCATGGTGCAGGCAAGCTCTCAGATGTACACTGTGCACAGTCGCCAGGTGCACGCCGGCCTGGGGGGCTGCCGAGCGCTGCACAGCCGCCCATAGTCGCCCTGCGCCCATGCAATGCGGATGGCAATCAGTAACGGCCCTGAGAGGTGTGATGAGAGTGGAGAGGGTAGGCGGTCGCGTGCATGCCGCTTGCTATTGCCTCGGGCCGCAAGCGGGGCGCGCTGCTGTGCGGCTTTGCGCGTGTGTGGTCCTGTATGGGGCCTAAACACCTTGTACCTGTGCCTACCTCTTTGTAGCTGTGAGCAGCCCTGCGCCTTACAGGAGCACGTGTTACAGTAGGCGACATGCAGAGTGCACACTTTCCATCCACCTCTATGCACAGTGCAGAAATTTTTCATGTCCCCAGCCTGCAGGCGGCACCAGCGCAGACAGCATATTCGCGGGCAGCGCCGCCCATCCCGACGGACCGTTCCCTGCAACTCAGTGCATGCGAGACAGGCGCTGCTGTGACGGCCCGGCCACACAGGAGGGGCCTAAAGTCATACGTGCAGGCCTGCATGGTCTGCACCAGCGCATGTCTGCTCGGTGACTGCAGCGCGTCAAATGAATGCGCCCCGCTCTCAACACTACCGACCGTCAGCGCATGCGTTGTGGTCACAAAGGACGGGCAACACGCTCGTACGACCAGAGACCGCACAAGGCCCTGGGACTGTCGTGGGGGAGCACCTCCACTAAGACAGATGACATGACGCTATGAGTATTATGTCAGGCACGTATATAGAGGGCCACTCGATAGCAGCAACTGCTGCACGCTACGCGCGGCGCAAAACCCCGCACGGCTGAAAAGACGTCACGCGATAGCAGCAACTACTGAAAGCTACGCACGGCGCAAGCCCCACTGCGAATTAATGCGCGTTCATTGTGCACGGTCAGTGAGCATTGGGGCAGCTCGCACAGCCTTTCCACCCCCGCCTGACGCACTGCGGCATGCGCCTGGACAGCAGAGACCCCGCAGTCAAACGCCAGTAGCCATCTCCGTCTCAGCATTAGCCTGTCGCGCCAGCGGCACAGCCTGATAGTGAAGCAGCTCACGGCCCACCCTGTCGCAAGCACCTAGAGCCGATGACTCTAGATCTGTCAGCTTCCTTTGTCTGCATTCCTTTGCCAAGCCCCACCGGATGTGCGCATGAGCGAGGCGCTTGGCATGCATGGGAGCGCGCCGCGGTCAGCATCACGCACCGCATCGACACGCGCGCCGTGATGCACAACTGCCGCCCGCCTACAGGGGCGCCCGCATGAGACGCTCGCACTCAGCCCCGCGTGGCAACGGCAGGCGCGCGCCTCGGCGGCCGCCGGCGGCCAGTTGCCCGCGGAGCCGATGCGCGCGACAAGCGCCGGCTGGCCGAGCAGCAGCGCGATGGCCAGCAGCTCCGGCAGCGCGGTGAGCGGGTACCAGACGTGGTCGCGCCAGGCGCCCGGGTGGTACAGCGTGCCCACGCGCGTGCACGACGCCAGCAGCAGCAGCGCCGCGCTCGCCAGCAGGACGGCCACCTGCCGACGTGCCGTCCCCAATGAAATGAGCGCCCTGCAGTCTTGATAAGCCATGCACCAGGGCCAAGGGCCACTCCTCATGGCCACCGCCGCCCGCCCATGGCAACACACCGTGATGATGTCCGGAGGGGCTGGCGCTCTCCCGTCCCCCACCCCCCTCCTCCCCATGAAACCAGAACCAGGATCTCACCAGCAGGCATCCCCTGGTGGGCGGCGCGCTCGTGCCGACGTCGCCGCCGCCGCCCTTCACGCGCGCGCTCGGCCGCGGCGACTCGCCGTGCCGCACGCGCTGGTATGCGGACAGCGCGTGCAGCACCACGCGCCCGCACAGCAGCGTGTATGTCACCAGCACGCCGAACGTGCCCTGCCCATGCAGCAGTCGCATGGCCTGCTGATGTGCAGCTGCTAGGACTGGCAATGCAACTTGCACACTTGCACACATGCATGCACCCAGCAAACATGCAACCACCTTGCGTGCTTGCCACTTTGATCAAGGGCAGCGGTCTTGCAAGGAATGACTGCGACCCATCCTGCCTGTCATCATGTGTTTGCACAGTGACACATGCCAGCCAGGCTTGGGGCCGAGGCTTACTTCTCACCATGTCCTGCGTGTCGGCTCCGAATGCATGAGAGTGGCGACCAAGAGTGACGTGTGCCAGCCTGCTTTTCGACAAGCTCACTGCGTTTTGAGGCTCAGATACCGATTTTGCATATAGCAGCCTGCATGATGTCTGCCTGGCCAGGCCCGGGTTGGCCATGGGCTGCCCAAACGCACCCAGATGCTAGCGGGCAGGAGGCAGTCGCCGGGACCGGCCTGCATGGCTTGAGACTGCCCGGGCCAATGGCGCCCTGGGCGGGCCAGCCGCACGCACCCAGATGCTGGCGTGCAGCAGCCGGTCGCCGACGCGCCAGAGCAGCGCATCGTCGCTGCCGAACAGCAGGCCGGAGGCGATCACGCCCAGCACCGGCCCGAAGCAGACCTGGGCTGGGATGAGCAGGCGCGTCAGCAGCACCCAGCGCCTCCGGCCGCGCGGCGCCACCTTGTCGTCGGCGGTGCAGAGCCTGCCGCCAGAGTGCGCTGAACTGGTCGCAAAGAGTGTTAGTGCGCGCCCCTTCACGCTCTGGCTGGTCAGCGCACAGGCGAGCACCGTGTGCGGCCGAGGAGCCAGAGCTCGTACTGCGCTGATAGTTGGTGGCGTGCACCCCTGCGCTGCCAGCGGCCAAGCGGGAAGGTGCACATGCGCTGTACCACAGTGGGCGCAGTGTGGACGCGCCAGGCGGCGAGGATGAGGCACTGAGCTATGATGGCGACGCCGAATCCAGCATTGGAAACGGCGAGCCAGGCGCCAAAGAGCCCGCCCTCTCCATCCGGCGCTGCGCACGTTGTGAGGTAGGCCGCCTTGAACGCGTTGCCGACGGCGCGCACTGCACGGCACAGCTATGGTTGGCTGCTTGGCCAAACTCGTTGAGCATGGTGGACAAGGCGAGGCTGCCGCGTCTTTCGGTGGGCATAGTGTGGAAGACATTGCCGCCTTATGCGCATATCCATGCACAGCTGCCTTGGAAACACTTGGGCAACACACCAAACGTACTGTTATTGGCCGCTGCAGCACCCACAGGCAGAGGGGGCTCTCACTCAGGCAAGACACGGTGAGTACAATGTACAAAGGATACTGCGTCTTGCAGAGGTTGCCCAGCGCCACCAGCATGAGGAGCGCGAATAGCACCGCAATGACCGCAGCGCCTGCCACCCCCTGGTTGGCGCATGCGGCGGCGACGTAGCCTGGATTCGCCATCCCTGCACAGCGCAGGCTGAGCGCCCGCGTGCGCAAAAATGCTCGCTGTTCTGCCTAGCAAGGGCCGGGCGCCCGCTGCCTAGCTTTTGTGGCCCGCATCCAGTCTTACATAATACCGCAAACGGGCGGCCTCGTCTTCTTGTCCTTCTTGGTGTGCTCTACCATCTATTTATGCAGTTTTACTAACTCAGGGTCCTTGATATTTGCTGCAACCTGATTCTGCGCTGGTGAGGTCATCATGCACCAGGAGCTTGGTCATCTGCCGTTCACCTGCTGTCGTGGTACCCAACGGAGCGGTCCTCGTACAGCTCAGTGAGTTTGCAGTGAAGTTGCAGCAGCAGAGCCTGCTGCCCTTGCTCTGCTTCTGCGCTGTCGGGAGTGTGATGGTGCGCGGCGGGGGCGCACGCTGACTTAGCCGCAGTTGGCGCTCGCCTCTGCGGTCAGCTCGGCGCACGCGGCAGCGGGCACACGCTCTGCCGACCGGCGTCACGTGCGCGGTGACTCCCCGAGTCCGACGAGCCCCATCGCGTCCAGCAGCAGCATGCACGCCGAAGCAGGCACGCCCCCGCTGCCGCGCCGCGGGGAGGCGCCGAGGTGCACCCGGGGAACCTGCCTGTAGGCGCCTACGAGAAACTTACGCGGCGGGCGCACAGCGCTTGTGCAAGTGCACAAGGTATATGTGGGGACGTCCAGGGCGTTTGCAAGCGTGCAGAGGCCCGCCCGCGCCTGGCCAGGCCCAGGACACCACCGGCAGGCGCGCACCTCGGCGGCGCGCTGCGTCGCTGGCTGTCACGGACCCAGAGCAAGCCTGCATACGTCGTGCGAGGCCGAGCCCCGGCCGGCGGCGGGCCGCTGGGCGCCCGCAGCCTCAGCGCGCTGACCCGCGCCGCGCGCGCCCGGCAGGTATGCACTTCCCGGATGCGGCGCTGCGTGCGGTGGCCGCGCAGCTGCTGGCGGCGCCGGACGCGCCAGCCGCACTGGCCGCGCTGGTGGCCGCGTGCGGCGTGAGCCGGCACTGGCGCGACGTGTGCCGGTATGTGGGCGGCGCCGCCGTGCTGCACTTTGACAGCCTGGAGCGCTGCACGCGCGGCCGCATCGGCCGCGCGCTCGCGCCGCGCGAGGCGCGCTTCCGGCAGGCGCGCGCCCCGGCCACACGCGCCACGGAGTGGGTCCTGGGGGGGGTCCCAGTGTCTACCGCCGCGCCTGGCGCCGGCACAGTTATTGGGGCCGGTGTGAGCGTTGACAATGGCAGAACCTGCTTGCGAAACGCCACTCTCTGCTGCTTATATATTCATTTGATAGTGATGGCTTGCAGGCGCCCGCGGCGGCCAAGGCGGCGTTCTTCGAGGCGGCCGCCGGGCTGCTGCGCGGCTACCGGCGCGTGGAGTGCGCGGGCGCGGGCGTGACCGACGTGGTGCTGCTCACCATCGCGCGCCAGGCGGCCGCGCAGGGCCTCACGTCCGTGGTCGTGCAGGCGTGCGCCGGACCCATAACCCTACACCCTGTCCAGGGTGCATTGGCTGTGCTTGTGCAGCATGCGCTGCGGGCTACCGTGGCAGGGCAGGGCTCGGGGCTCTTATCAAGAGGTCCGGAACCCGGCCTGTCCAGCGGGCGGCTGGCTGTGCTTGTGCAGCATGTGCTGCGGGCCGTCGTGGCAGGGCAGGGCTCAGGGCGCGACCCGGGACCCAGCCGGCGCAGCGGGGCATTGGCTGCGCTTGTGCAGCATGCGCTGCGAGCTGCCGTGGCAGGGCAAGGCTCGGGGCCCCCAGAGGTCTCGAGTGGGGTCATTGCTAGGGCGACGCAGCAGCGCATGCCAGCGCGCCTGCGCGGCAGACTGCGGGTGGGGCGGGCATGGGCGCAGCCGCAAGGCGTGCGGGCGCTTCCACAGAAGCAGCACCTGTCGGCCCTTTTGCAGGCACGGGAGCGCCGTCCCCTGGCGCCCAGCAGCTGCCCGGGCGCGCAGGACTCGGCCGGCGTGGCAGACGCGGGCATCGGCACGCTGGCGCTGCTGAGCCCCGCGCTGGGCCGGCTGGCGCTGGCGCGCCTGCCGGCCGTGCGCGGCCGCTTCCTGGCGCCGCTGCTGTGCCGCTGCCTGGCCACGCTCACCGCGCTCGAGCTGGACGGCCTGCCCGCGTTCGCGTGGGCGGAGCTGCCGGCGCGGCTGGCGCGCACGATGCTGCACGGGCAGGCGCTGGGCGGCGACCCTTGGGCGCTGCAGAAACCCTGCGAGCGCGCCGAGCGCTCCCCGCGCGCGCTGCTGCGCCTGCGCAGCCTGCGCCTGGCGGGCGGGGAGGGCGCCAACGGCGACGACGCGTGGGGGGCGCCCGCCAGGGGCGCGGCAGCGGGTGCCGGCGCGGCTGGCGAGCGCGGCGGCGGCGCGGGCGCGTGCGGGGCCGCGGCGCTGCTGGCGCGCGCGCCCGCGCTCGCCAGCCTGACGCTGGAGGGGCCGCCGAGCGTGCTGGCCGCAGCCGCGCGGTGCTGGTGCGCGTCCGCGCCGCCGGCCTCCAAAGATGCCTCTCTATGCCCTGCTTGGCGCTAAACTCCTGGTCAGTGCACAAAAGGCTCTCCGCGCTTGCGCGTTGCTGCTGCCTGGCTCTTTACGTACGCGCTCGCGGCCTCCCAGCTGCCAGGCGCGGCGCAGCACTAACATCAGGCAAAGAGCAGGGAGGAAGGATGAAAAACTGACAAAGTGCCAAGCGCGCGCATCGAGCGGCTGGACGCGGTCAGCTACACGGCCGCGCGGCCGGAGGACGCTGAGGGCGCGCTGCTGGCGCTGTTCCAGGCGCCGGCGCTGCGCTCGCTGGAGCTGACACCGGCCGGCTTCCAGCTGACGCCGCGCCTGCTGCACCTGGCCGGCCTCCTGCTGGCGCGGCCCCGAGCTCCTTATATAGGCGGTCATGTTGAAATGCAGGGTGCATTGCGCTTGTCTGCGAGGACGGCTTCCAGCTGACGCCGCGCCTGCTGCACCTGGCCGGCCTGCTGCTGGCGCGGCCGCGGGCCTGTTAAAAGGGCAGTGCGCGCTGCGCTTGTCTGACGGGCCGGCGGAGGAGCGGAGTGCCCAGGGCGGGGTGGCCGGCAGAGGCGTGCGCCGGGGGTGGCTTGAGGTGATGGCACTTAGATGCGGGCGGAGCCACCTGGCCCGCTGACAGCGCCGCGGCACGAACGCGCAGCCGAGCCAGCGGCGCGTCCTTCCCGCCGGCGCGTCAGCCAGGGCCGGCCCGCGCGCCGGCGGGCGGCGCGCCCGAACCGCCCCGGCCTGCCACATGCTGCCTTGATGGGTGAGGGCCGGGACACGCTGTTACGGCGGCTGCCGGCGCGCGCGCAGGTGGAGCGGCTGCACCTGGACTCGGCCGCCTTCCGCAGCCAGCAGGGTCCCGGGCACGCGGCGGGCGGCGGCGCGCGCGGCGGCCGCCACATCGACGACGAGGGCGTCGTCGCGCTGGTGGACGCGCTGTGCAAGCGCCGCGGCGGCGACGCGGATGCGCGCCCGGGGGCGCGCGGGGCCGGCGGGTCCAAGCGGGGCGTGGGCGAGCTCGTGCGCTGAGCGGGGGGCCGGTGGTTGGACCGCCACATGGAAGGCTTTCTGATTATCAATTCTATTATTTTCCAGCCTGCAAACATATAGCTCTCCTCGACGGCAGTGCGACCCCGCTGCTGTCTGACCCGCGCCGCGCGCGGCGCAGTGCCGCGGCCGCTGGCGCTGTCGCTGTGCGGCGGCAGCGCGCTGACGCACGAGGCCGCCAACGCGCTGCTGCGCCTGCCGCTGCTGACCGGGCTGCGCCTGGACGGCTGCACGCGCGTGCTCGCCATGGACCGCCTGCGCCTGGCCGCCAAGGTCAAGGCCGGGCGCGAGGCGCTCGCCGCAGCCGCGCGCGAGCGGCTCGGCCGCGCCTGAGCCCGCGGGGCTGACACGGGACGCTGATGACCCCCGGCTGCAGCACGCCTCCGGGTGTGAAGTCTGGCGGCGTGCGCACCCTGTGCAGCCCCTGGCAGGGCGCGTGCTTGCAGTGCGAGAGTGCTCCATACTGCGGCCTAAACGTAGTGCCGGGGCAGGGCTGGGGCAACTGGTTTGTGGCAGTAGAAGCTTTGTTGCTACTGTCGAACTTGTCAGCCAGTGAGTGTAGCTGGGTAGCAACGGCAGTGCAGACCGCCTTGTATCGCGCTCTGCTCGGCTGTGTCTGCGCAGCGGTTGTAGCTGTGAACGTCGCGTTGAGTTGAGAGCTTGCGGCGCCTGTGCCGCGCCGCAAGTCGTCTCGGCTCTCAGTCATACAGGGACAGGCACTGCGTCTGCCTGTTGTGCTTCTTGGCCGCCTTATTCGGGTCTACTGGGTTGCTGGTATGCAGCTCTAGCACGCGGGCAAGCTTACGCTTGTGCGCACTTGCTTGAATTGGCAGTAAAGTGGTTGCGAGCAGCCTGGCCGCTACATGATGAGAAAACGCCCACGTTCTTCCTACGCATGGTCAGCGTGCTTCTGCACGACTGACAAGTACATGTCTACTGTCCTTGCAAGAGTGCGCACATTCGGCATGGCATATCGAGTCACACGCCATGCTGCCATGCACAAAGCGCTTTTAGTGTATCGAATGGAGAAATGAGACTGACCTGTGCGGCGCAACAAACACAGTACGTGCACATGGTCAGTTCCCATACTGACAGAGGCTCACATACCAAGCAGTGTGCGGCATGCGCTGTGACTTCGAGATCCGAGGCCTCTTCGAGACACAATCTTAGGCCGTTGCTAGCTGCACCGAGTCGACTCATGCCAGCACTCTTACACATAGGGTTGGAAGGTAGAAAGAAGCTGGAAAGACCCCCTCCATAGCGGGTAGGCTCCGGTGCCTTCATCCATTACGAGGGCCGATTTGCGCACCCACTCCCCCAACGCAGGCAGTTTGCGCACCTCAAGTGCATGGCACGCGCGTGATAGCCTCACGTGAGCTGCGCAAAACTGGGTCATGGTCCCGCCGCACTGTTACCACGACTGTCTGGTAATGGATGTGAAGGAGCCGTTCGACCCTGTGAACCGGCTGCTTGAGGACTTGATGTGCGTCTCCCCGCGCGCGCCGCCCCCACCTGCCGCGCTTCGCTCCCACCGCTTGCACGATACTGGCCGCCGGCTGATGCGTACCGGCGCACCCTGCTCGCGGCAGGCAGCAGCCGTACCTGCTCCCGGATGTGGGAGGCGGGGCGGCCCCACTCGACCTGCCGGCGTCCGGGCCGGCCGCGGTGCCGGGGCCCGCGTACGCGCTGCGGAAAGCCGCGGGCAGCCGGGGCGCGGTGGCGACGCGGAGCGCGGCAGCGGCGGCGGCGGCGGAGCCGCAGGAGCAGCATGCGAGCAGCGGGGGCGGGCGGGGCGCGCGCAACGGGGCGACGGCAGGCTCGTCCGGCCGCTCCGAGCGCACCAACGGCTCGACGCTGAAGCAGTCCGTGCGCGAGCAGAACAGGCGAGTTGCCGCGGCGGACCGGGTTGCGCAAGTATCTGGGTTAAGGGGAGGTTGTTTCTTTGTGTACCATGCTGAGGCGGGTGCTTGTGTGCGCAGGCGCGCAGCGGCGCGCTTCAGGCAACGGCAAAAGGTGTGCCGCGGCGGCCCGGTGCTTTTGGCGTGCATGCTGTGATGCCTTTTGGTTGTTATGTAATCCAGCCCGCCGGCTGCATGCGCAGCGTAGCCTGCCTGCTGCGGCGCGCTGCGTGTGACTGCGGCGCCGTGCCGGCGCGCAGGACAAACTGCAGGAGTATGAGAGGCAGATTGCGGACCTGAAGTCGAAGCTGGAGGTGGTGAATCGGGAAAAGGGGGTGGTGGAGACGCAGCTGCAGCGCACCAAGAGCGATGAGCGGCTGCGGCAGTCGGACAAGGTGCGCCTCACCCGGTGCAGCGCTGCTGCGGTGAGCCAGCTCAAGTTGCTCGCGCATCTGCTGGTGGCGCTCGTGCATCCGCATTGCCGTTCACTACTGCCCCCATATGGGCTATATAAGGGCGGCCGCTGCACCGGGTCACAAGGCGTCGCCCTTTATGATGCGAGGCGATGGCCGGCAAGCTCATGGACGGCTGCGTGAAAGAGCGCGCACGGCCGCGCCGCGCAGGTGGAGGATGCTGAGGCCGAGGCCGCCAAGCGCGAGACGCTGGCCACAGCGCTGGCGGCGTTCGTGGCGGCCGTGCGTCGCGACCGGGAGCCCGGCGAGGCCGCGGCCGCGCCGTCCGCGGCCGACCTGCTGGGCCCGGGCGGCAAGCTGGGCCTGGCGCACATCATGCCGATCTACAAGGAGTGCGCGGCCGAGCTGGTGCGCGCGCGCCGGGCCCGCGGCGACGCGGGGCTGCGGCGCGCCACGCAGCGCGCGTGCTGCGCATCGACTAGCGCGCTCAAGCATGCCCTCTGTGGACTGGACAGGCGCATGTGTGGGCAGGCCGAGCCTGTGCTTTCAGACGGGGGCCAGGTTCTGAGCAAGACTGAAAGGCGCTTCTACAGAGCTCTGTTGCCACAGCCGTGCACGCAGTCGAGGCGTGAGATGCCCTGCAGCATGTGTCGCGTGCGCGCGAGCAGGCGCGGCTGTTGGCGAGCGGCGGCGAGGAACCGGGCACGCCGGCGCACGAGCGGGTGCTGGAGATCATTGGCGCGCGGGTGCGCTCCCGGGCCGCCACCGGGGGCGGCCGAGCAACAAGCGCCCAAGCGATGAGCACAGTGGGGCGCTCGGGGTTGCTGCGGGAGTGCGCATCCCTCTGTCATCAGTCGCCGCTGCTGCGCGCGTTCGGCCTGGTCAGCTGTTGGCCGCGCTCCCGCTATGAGCGCCGTGCCTTGGCTGCCCCCCCGCTCAGGTAACTTGGAGCTCACTCCGAGGTGTGGACCGCTACACAGACGAAGGATCGTCACACAGTCGTGTGCTCCGATTGAGGGAGCCCCGGGTATGAGAGCGTTGAGGCCAGACCCTGACGCGCGCGCCGCGAGCGCAGCGGAGCCTGTTCCACAAGATGGGCTGGCTGGACGCGCCGCTATTCCGGCTGGTGGCCTCGCTGCGCTACGCGAGCAGCGCCGGCGCGCCCACCACGCCCGCGCCCGACCACTGGCGTAAGGTCCTGGTGCGGCCCTAACCCTAATATTAGCCCTAGCCCGCCTCCAGGTCAGGTCAGGACACTGGTCAGATGAAGCATATAAGGATAAATGTGCATGAAATTGTGCCAGTCCCAGTTTAGCCACACTGTGCCTCTCCAAGCCTGCTGCCGGCGCTGCCGCTCGGTCCGTGCCCCGCCGCTGCACGGGCGCCGCGCCGAGCGCGCACGCGTTCGACAGCGCGTACGCGGCCCTGGCGCGGCCGCCCGCACATCTTTGTCTGCCGCGAGCCGCGCGCAGGCCTGGCGGCGAGTTGCGGGAAGCAGCCCACGCCCAAAAGAGACCAGGCTCAGCTTGTGCCCAGGCTGCAGGCGTGCTCAGGCGCGGGCGGCGCGCGCGCGCGCAGGCGGCCACCGCGTACACCAAGGAGCAGCGCGAGGGCCTGCTGGCGGCGCGCGAGGCGCTGTTTCGGCGCATGCACCAGATCCTGGAGCAGCGCGAGCGCCTGGTGGCCACGCTGCAGGCCGGCTTCCCGTCCACCGACACCGAGCACGCCAATGCGCCGCTGTACGTCGCGGTACGCTCCCCTATGCGCAACCCTACCGTAACCCTGTCGCAACAGACGGCCCATGTGGTGCCACCCGGAAAGAAGCAGCGCTGATGCCAGGCAGTCGAGTCCGGGGCACCGAGCCGGCGTGAGGACTGTTTTGCGGGGGAGCGCGCCCCCCCCTGCCGAGGCGCGGTGCAGGCAGGAGCGCCAGCGCGCGCCGCGCGCCGCGCCCGAGCGGCGCGCCCGAGCGGCGCGCAGACTCACCGCGAGCACAGGCAGCGGCTGACCAGCGCGCGCCGCGCCGGCAGGCGTGCGCGGCGGCGGACGAGCTGAAGAGCAACCTGGACGGTGAGTTCGTGGCAGTGCGCGACTTCATCGCCGCGTTCTGCCGCTGCATGGACTACGTGCAGCACGCGCGCATGCTCGTCGTCGGCTACCCCTGGACGCCCGACGTGCTCGCCATCACCAACCTGGTGCGCGGAGCCTCCCCTGATGCCGGTCCTGCGTCGCGCGCGCCGCGGGCCGCGGTCCCCCCCTGCCGCCTGTCTGGGGTGGTGCACGCGTAGTCGGACCTTCTGCGTGTCCGCCCATGCCCCAGGGGTGTCGTAGCAGAGGCGCAGGGGTGTCCACGTGCTGGCGGACATGCGTGGGGGTAAGCACAGCACTTCTGCCAGCGTGTAAGGTCGCCCCAGAGCAGGCACGTGCCTCCGCCTGTTCGCTCGTCGGCGCCATCATGCGCGCCTGCTGCTGCAGCGCTCAGTGGGCTTGCCAGAGGCTGACAGGGTTGCCTTCGCATAACAATCTCACCAAGGCGTTTTGACTGCAACGCGCGTATGAGGCGGAAAAGCGGTGTGAGGAGGCTGCGGCGGCGTGCATGTGAGCGATCGCTCGCCGCCAGTGCCGTGCAGCGGGAGCCTGATGGGGCCGTGGCCGGCGGCGGGCTGCAGGTGCGCGAGCAGGAGGGCGGCGGCGTGTGCACGCAGAGCGCGCTGCTCATGCAGCAGCTGCCCGAGGCGTCGCCGTTCCGCACGCTGTCCGCGGCCGGCGCGTTCGCCTGAGCGGGGCCTGCGAGGCCCTTGCTGGCCGGGTCTGGGACGGGCGTGACTGTCTGCGCCCGGCGCGCGGATTCCCGTCCGGTAGTACGGTCTCATGAATAATGCCCTGCGGGCGGAGGGGCAGAGGCTGGGCAAGGCAGCGCGGCGGCGACCTGCAGAGGGACGCGGGCCTGCAGGCTCTGTGGGCGCAGGGCCGGGGGCTCTGGCCTGCGGTGCGGGTAGTGCTGCTGGGACCTGTCAAGGAGCGGGGCGTCTGAGGGGGGCGGCGAGGCCGTTGGGCGTGCTGTGATAGAAGATTGCGGGCGCCGTGGGCTGCCCGGGGCTTACAAGGAGTGGCAGCAAATTCCCTGAAGTGGCGACATGTCCTGATGTGGCAGCAACCGTGGAGCGGCAGCCCATCCTGCCGGCTCGGGCCCAACGGCTGTCCGAGTAGCAGCCTCCCTGGCTGGGCCCGGGCGCTTGGCAGCCGGCTCAAAGGGAGCTGGGCCCGGTGCGCAGGCGGGGCAGGGCTTAATGCTTGGTTGTGTTTTCGTGAATAAGAGCAAGGGTGTTATGTGGGCACGGCGGAAGGGCTGTCTGCAAGGCCGGCTCTGCGGCCTTGCATGGCAGCCCGTGTAGGGCTGCCACGTCATCGTGCTATCATATACAGCACCTTCCTGGGCCCGGCCAGCCAGGATCCCGACCACCTTGTGAGGTACACGGCGCGGCAGCTTGTCTGGTCTTTCTTACTGTGATCCACCGAACCAGGTGTCTGCAAAATGGGGGTAGGCCTGCGGTTGTTGGTGGGCACTCACTGCCTACCGGCCCATATGGAGAAAGTCCTGGAGTGCTTGCGCGCGGCGTGGTAGGGGGCAGGAGTCCGGCCACCTGCAGGCGCTAACGGGAGCGCGTGTATGGGACCGAGGTTGTGCCCGGGCGTGCGTGCTGCAGCAGGCCCGCCGAAGTGAGCCTCAACAACCATGCGGGGACCTCGTCGCGGGCCTGTGGTTTGAGCAAAGCGCGATTCGGGGCCTGGCAGGCATGTGATATAGCCATGCCGTCCCTCCAAGCATGGCGCATGTAGCCGGGGCGCGCGCCTGCGCGCCCCTGCCGCCGCCGTCCTGCAGAGCGGCTCTCTGTTGCGTTCTCTTTTTTATGCTCTCTCTTTTCGTCGCGGGCGTGCACTGCGTTGCACGAGCACAGCCCGGGAGTGCTCATTCCCTTTAGCGCTTACCCGTGTCGCGCGCGCTCGCTGTCACGCGGGCCTGCATGCGCGCCATGCCTGGGGCGGGGCAGGGGCTGCAGCGTGTGCAGGTGAGCGGGGGGCGAGGGCGCCCCTGCTGGCCCTAGGAGGTGCGATGTGCCTCCTGGCAGAGTGGCGTGACTGCGCCTGCGGCCGCTCATGGAGCGGTCTGTGCGCGCAAGGAGTGCGAGGCTGGTGAGCGCTCCAGAGCGCAATCTCTTGTTTCCCCCCTGGGGCGTGGCTGCATCAGTCGTGTATAACCATGGGGGCCTGCCTTCCGCCGAGCGGCCACCCTCAGCGTCCTTGCGAGGGATCAGGTTGGGCTTCGGCTTGCATGTCACGGGTTTGCTCAGGGGTCTGTGTTTACTAGCAACGCAAGATAGTCAGTGCGGTCACCCATCGGATGCTATTTAAGCACGGGAGTCTGCGGCCGTACGGCGGGCGCCACAGCAGCGGGCTGCTGGAGTGCGCGTGAACTGCAAGTGTGTTTTCGTGCGGCAAGCGGCCACGTGCATGGCTGCGGGCTGTGCGTGTGGCAGCCTGCGCGTTTTTCTCCAGAAGTTTGTATGGAGCATTGCTGTTGGTTTGTATGTGTTCATGTTCCGGGGGTGCAGCATTTGATGTTGGGCCTCCAGCGCGAGGCGAGCCCTGCCGGCCAGGCGCCGGCAGTTTTCACATTGTAACCAGTGTCTGGAACAGAGTTCATCTATCATTGCTGTATATAATTTCTAAAACCAGAGCAGCTCCCAGCAACAGCCAGCATTTCACAACCACTGTAACCGCGAAGAGGCTCGCCGCGCCACGGCGCTCGCCCTGTGTCGGGCCTAGGCGCCGGCGCCGTCGCGCAGGCCCCAGAGCTGCGCCAGGGCCTCGCGTGCGCGCTCCATGCGCTCGGCCTTGCCCTGGAACATTCCTGGGCGCCCCCCGCCCTGCCCCACGAGCACGCCCGCTGCGCGCGGCCCCGCGCTTGCCACCTCCTCTGCGCAACACAGCACAGGCGCTTGGCCTCAGCAGGCCGCCCGCCCGCATCGTGTGCACCACATGCATATGTGAGAGTAAAGAGTGACTTATTACACCGCTGCCTTCCTGACCAAGCAGGCAGGCTGCTAATGTCGCGCACGAGGCGCTCTGTGATTGCACCCGGGCGCCACACGCAGCGGCGCCGGGCGGCCGCTTCGGCCAGCAGAGAGCTGCCGGAGGCCCGCGTGCGAGCAGAGACCCTGCATGCGGACCCGCATGCTGGAGGAGCAGGCACCGCCGTGCGCGTCCGCGCCGGACGCAGGCGCGCAGCACAGACTCCCACACGTCGGCGAGCCTGCGCCGGAGCACAGGCAGCTGCCGGCCCCGGCGGGCGCACCGGGCGGCCCCGCCACCAGGAAGCAGCCGGCGAGCGGCTTGGCGGGCGCCGGGCCGCCCTCGGCCGGCAGCGCGCCCGCCGCGGCCGTGAGCAGCAGCAGCGCGCCTGGCGCGGCCGCGCGCGCCGCGGCCGCGACGCCCATAAGGAAAGCCAAGTCGCCGCCCTCCCTGAGCGGCGCGGGGCAGGGGTGCCTGAGTCCCGCGGCAGCCGCGCGGCGCGGCTGCAAGGGCTGCCGCTGCACGTCACACAGGCACCAACGCGGGGAGAGCATGGGAGGACGGGCATTCCCCGCGGTGCATGTGCTCCCCTGTCCTCTGAGGTGGAGAGTGCACAGGTGCGGGCCATATGTACGCCGCAGGATGGGCGGGCGGGGGTGTAACGGATCTGGGCGGCCGCTGCCGCCCTAAGCTGCCGCGCGTGCAGCGAGCATGGCGTCGTGTGCGGAGGGCGGCTCCATGCTCCATGGCAGAGAAACTCCCATCCCATGCAGGGGCACGCGGTGCAAACACGAGAGGCGCACGCCAACCACTTTCAATGGGGCGCGCCCGCCACGGCAAACAGGGCGCCCAGGGCTGGGGGGCGCGCGTCGGTGGTAGGCGGCCACGCCGCCCTCGGCGGCCGCGCGCGCGGCGAGCGCGGCGCCATGCGCGGCGGCCAGCTCGGCGGCCAGCGCGCGCTGCGCGCGCGCGGCCTCGCGCCGCTGCGCCTGCAGCCGCGCGACCGCCCCCGCGTGCGCTCCCGGCGCGCAGTACAGCGCCTGGCGTCGCGCACCGCGAGGACGGCGTCACGCTTCGGCCCGGACGCACACATGTCGATCCTGCCTGCGCTGCCTGGACCGGCGGCAGTGCCTCGAGTCCTTGTTCATTCTCGCCCTCAGCGCGACCTCGTGGCAGCAGCGAGGGCAGGCAGGGCTGTGGGTACCCTGCAGCGGGCAGGGTGAGGTAAGATACCCTACATGGCAGCACGCCGCGCAGGGAGCGCGGCCTCATGACCCACAGCGCCGCCAGCGCCGCCGGCGCGCAACCGCCCAGCAGCAGCGCACTAAGGCCGGCCGCTCAGCCAGGCCCGGCGGGCCGGCGCGCCTTGCTGAGCGCGGCCTCGCGCGGCAGCGCGCGCGCCAGCGCCGCCAGCGCGCGGCCGCCCAGCAGCACGCGCAGGCGCTGCCGGCCGCGCGCGCGCTCCGCGCCGGCCACGACGCACAGCTGCAGCTCGGCCGTGCTGGCCAGGTGCGTGCCGCCGCACGCGTTGACGTCCACGCCCTCGATCTCCACCAGCCGCAGCGGCCCGGCCACCTGGCGCCCGCCGCACCCGGGCTCTGCCTCGCGCCTCGCGCCCTACGGCGGGGCCCAGCCGCTGACTCCCAATTTGAGGTTTTGGACTCAGGCTGCTCGCCGGGCCCAGGCCAGTGCAGCGCCGCGGCGAGAACGGCCTTGGCTCGGGCACATCGGGCGCCCCGCGCTGCGCTCCGTGACATCGGGGCGGCGCGCCGCGAAGCTACGTGGTGCGCGGCATGGCGCGAGCGGGTGCGGCTAATCTGTGCAGGATGCACGCTCACCATTTGGCACTCTTGCCAGTCTTCCCGCTCCACCCCAGGTCCGCCGCGACGCGGGCACGGCCAGCAGGGCGCGGCCCAGGGCGCGGCGCGGCGTGCGGCGGGGCGCACCTTGCCCGGCCGCGGCAGCGCGCCGCGCAGCAGCGGCGAGCGCAGCAGGCCGTGGTCGGCGCCGGGCAGCACGGCGGCCGCGCGCACCGGCCGCGCCGCGCGGATGACCTCGTTGCAGCGCGCCTCGATGGCCTGCGCGCGCGCGCGCGCGCAGTGGCGCAGTGCTTGCTACGGCGCCTGCCGCACTCTGCTGCAGCCCGCCCACAGCCCCGCGGAAGTCGACGGCTGGGCCGCCGCGCGGGGCTGCGGGCGGCCGGGGCCGCCGCCCGGCCGCCCGCCCGCCGGTGACTATGCAGAGCAGCGCCGCACACTCCCACACCTTCCCGCTTGGCCCCATCACCCATTTGCCTGCGTGAGAGGCTGAGCACGGCGGGCCGCCAGCGCAGCGCGGCCAGCGGCCCGCGCCAGGCAGGGAGGCTGAGACGGGCGCGCGGGCGCCGGGCGCGCGCCTGCACCTGCGCCGCGCTCAGCGCGGGCACGCCCAGCTCCACGGCGATGGCGTCGTCCGCGGCGCCGGCGTCGGCGTCGCCGCAGCGCGCGCCCAGCTCCCAGGACACGGTCTCCGCGCCGGCCACCTCGGCCGCGGCCGCGCTCACGAGGTGCTGGCCTGCGCGCCGGAACCCAGATGACACTCCCGCCGCCTGCATTGCAGGCGCGCCAGGCCGGCGCTGCGCGGCCCAGACGAGCTCGCCCCCGCACGGCAAGAGATAGGACCGGGCACTCGCCCAGGCGCACTGCGCAGGCGCGCACGCCAGCCGCCGGGCTGCAGCGCCGCTGCGCCGCCCGGCGCGCGCGGCTGGGGCGAGGGGCGCGCCCGTGTGCTGCTGCATGTGGTCGAAGCGCCGCGCAAAGTCCGCGACGACCTCCACCTGCCCCCAGCAAGTGCTAGGGTTAGGGTTGCACGAATGCGCAAAGGCGCTCGCAACTCACAGCTCCTGCCCCGCGCGCGGCCGCCGCGGCGGCACCCGACACCACAGTGCGCTGGCAGCACAAGCACCCGCGCGTGGGCGGGCGACGGCGCCGGACAGCGGCGCGCGGCGCGCTCGCCTGCGTCCCCGCCGGCGTCGGGGACGCGGAGGCGACGTAGTGCACGATGCTGCCATCTGGCCGCCGCTGGACGTCCAGCACCTGGGCGCGCCGCGGCATAGGCTGGCGCTCGGGGCGCCGTTGCGAGCGCGCAGCGAGCACATCGAGCGGCGGCAGCTGCACTTGCGGCCGCACCCCGCGAGCGCAGGAGACAGGTCGGCTCTGCTTGTCTGCCAGCCACTGTTATAAGTGTACTCGACTCGTGACGGCCTGTAGCCGCGGCGACAGGCTTGCAGTCTGTGTGCCGGGCTGCACCTCCATGGCCCGCCCGCCCTCCGCTCCGCCGCCGGCGCGGAGCCAGCCGCGGTCCGCCGGCTGGCCACCACCCTCGGGGTACAGCGGCGTCGCTGCCAACCGAACGGCCCACCGCTCGCCTCCCTCAGCCGCGCGCTCGCAGCTGCGCCGGCAGCACAGGCACACGACCTGCCTCACTGTCTGGCAGCAGTGAGGGGGCAGTGAGTACCTTGCTTTCTTGAAACCACGCTTACTCAGTACTAACTCACACCTTCAGTGCCTTATAACGAAGTGGATGCAGATGCGGTACCCGGTGAAGCGCCAGGCAGAGCTGTAGCAAGGTCTACAACCTGGCCAGCTGCACCTGGTCACGGTTGTATGAAGCGCTCGTATGTACGAGTCCAGCTGGCATGCAAGCAAGCCCTCCTGCTCTGCCATCCTCGGGATAGCGCGCACAGCAGAGCAGCGCTGGGAGCGGTCCAGGCGGTTTAGCTGTCGGTCGCGCACACCACCGGTGACGCTGCTGGTGCTGTGCTAACCGTTGCAAACAGTTGCAATCTTGATTGTTGTCTTTCTTGTGGAAAAATGTTGCCAATTATGTCATCAGCCAGCTAGGGCTGTTGTGGTTACACTGGGCCAACATCACTGATCCGTGCGCTGTATCAGCCTAGGGGTTGTCAACATGCAGGCACTCAGGTCAGGCGATGTCAGGCAGGGGTAGCCCAGGCAAAGCAGACCCTGAGGCACGCCAGGAGGAGGCAAGGCGGCCCACGAGTGTACCCGCTGCTGCAACCTTTCTTGGTCCCTGCTGGTACCCTCTCCGTGCTCCCCCCCCCAGGTGGCAACACAAGCTCGTATGAGAGGGAGCACCAGCATGTGATGCCGTCAAGACCCCTTGTAGATAAGGAATTCTGTGATATGCCAGGTCTGCATGATCCGCATGCTGCGCCTGCATGAACCATGCTGCCTTCAGAAAGCCTTCAGAGAGCCAACAGAGTGCACGTTGGAGCGCCAACAGAGTCCTGCCGCATACCAACTTGCAAGCCTTACTGAAGGCGGGGAGTGCTGGCCCAGCACTGCTGGGGCCTGGCGACCATACGCTTCCCCACCCAGCACCGTCAGTCAAGCAATAAAGGACAGCAGGCGATGTGCGGCAGTTGCACCAGTGCATGAGTGTATCGAGGGTGGTCGGAGCTGCCGCGCCCGCCCAAACAGTTCACCTGTCCGCTTCACAGACATTGTCTGTCAGACAATGCATGTCAGGTAGCTGGTATGGTGCGGGGCCCGGTATTCTCTGCCTTGCTTGGCCTACGGCAGACTTATGTGTGCAATTGAACCCTGTTGGCGCTCCAGAGGGCGCCGCATGCGTTCATATGGCCTTTCAGAGTCAGCATGCCGATTGTGCGATCCGGACATACCTCGGACCTCTGCTTTGCAAAGGATTGACAGTTGCCTTGCCTTGCAAGAGCAAGGATAGAGGGCGCGGAACACTTTAATCGAGGTACCTAGGCACAGCATGCGCGACGCCGCCTGAGGTCCGTCCTTGTCTCTGCATGCTGTCGCAGGACCATGCAGGCTGAGAACGAGGGCCGCTTTTCGGTCGAGCGCTCCGGCTCCTCGTTCGACACGAGCGAGACGCCCGACCCGTGCCTCGTGGTTCTGGCTGCGCGTGTGGAACTACAGGTCCGTGCAGACGTGGCGGCGCCTGGGCTGCCCGCGCCCCGGGCCTGTCCTGCACGCGCTCGACGAGGCTGTGCGGGAGCACGAGTACACGCTGGACGACACCGAGCTGGTGGCCCGCACCGAGTCCTCAGGTGCGGGGTGACCTGGCGCGTGGCGCAGGCCCCTGTGCGACGCGCGCCGCACGGCCTGACTGCTTGTGTGCTCGCCGCAGGGCTCGGGCCACCCCTGACTGTTATGGTTCCGCTGGGTGCGTTCGCCGCCGCCGTCTCGCCCGCGTTCCGAGCCTGGTTCCTCGCAGGGCCCCGTGGGTTTCCTCTGCTGCGCCCGCCTCGGCACTTCGTCGCACTTGTAGGTGCGGTCGCGTGCCGGCCGCGCGCTGCCGCTCCCGTCCGCACTCCGCGCGTGCGTTGTGCGATGGCGCTCACGTAGGCGGCGCTGCGCGCTCTCGCAGTCGCCGCAATGCCACTGACAGAGCACTTCCCGCGACACATGGCCGCCCTGGACGCCATCCTGCACCTGGCCAACAGCCCGCTGGGCGGCGAGTGCGCGGCGATCCTGCGAGCGATGCACCCTCAAGCCAGGTCGCCCCGCGCCCGCGCCGCGGCCCCCAAGGCGGGGCAGGCGTGCGGCGCCGGCTCAGCGCTGCGTGCTGCCGCGCCGCCCGGCACGCGCGCCTGCCTGCCGGCGTGCCGGCTGCGACCGCGCCGCGCGCGCCGCCGCCGCTGCAGAGGCCCGCGACGCGGGAGCGCGCCCGCAGGCGCGCAGGCGGCTGACGGCGCCTGTGCGCGGCAGGCTCGGCGGGCTCGCGGCCAGCGAGGGGCTGCGTTTTCCCGAGGCCGCCGTCGGGCCGAGCTGGGACCCGTGGCGCGGCGCTTAGACGCCCCTCGCCGCACTGCGCAAGGCCGTCGCGCTGTGGCGAGCTGGCGCGGACGCAGAGCAGGTGTCCGAGGCCTGGAAGGCAATCGCAGGGCGCTGGCCTGACCCGGTCAGGCGCCGCGCACAGCACTGGCTGCTGCCCGGGGATGACGGCGGGGGCGCCGGCCGGCCCTCCGGCCGCGCCGCGGGGCGCCCGCAGCCTCGGGCCGCGGCTGGGCTGGCGAGGCCGCCGGCCGACGGCGACGCGTGGGAGCCTGCCGCAGTGCTGGTGTCGCGAGCCGCGGCGCAGGCCGAGGACCGGGGCAGGCAGCCGGATGCGGGCGCCGGGCGCAGCCGGCTCCCGGGCGCGGGCGGCGGCGGCGGGCGGCGGGAGGCGGGCGGCTGGGACGCGCCGGACGGGCGCGAGGACAGCCCCGTCGCGGGCGGCAGCGCCGACCCGCAGGGCGACCCGCTCGGGGCCTGGGCGTCAGGGGACGCCTGGAGCCCTGTCGCGCACGAGGACGCGCGGGACGAGGGCGGGCTCGCTGCTGATGCGCGCGGCGGCGAGCCCAGCGCGGCGCCGGCTGCGAGCTATGAGCGCAGGTGGGCCGCCGGCCACGGGCACACACGCACCCAGCGCAGTGGTGCTTGTGACACGTGCGCGAGGGTGCTGCGCTGCGGCCCCGCCTGCCGGTGAACGGCTGCGGCGGCGCATGTGGGCCGCATGGCCTGCTCACCAGTGCCTAGGTGCAGGGCTGGGGGGGGGGCCGGCATGGCCTGGGCGGCGGCCCGCCGGGGTGAGGCCGCGTGGCGGGTGGCAGGCGCGCGCGGGAGGAGGAGCAGCGCGCGAGGCGGGCGAGGCGCGCGCAGCTCGATGCCGACGGCGCCTGGCAGGACAAGGGGCGGGCGTGATTGGGGCGCGCGCGTTCCCTCCGCATGGCGCGACCGTGCTGTCATGGTATGGTGACAGCCTGGCGGGCAGTTGGTCTGAGCTCACTTTGCCGCCTCTCGGTACGCGTCCAGCTGGTCTGCTGCACCTGGTCTCAGGTGTGGCAGACATGTATTGAAGCGTTCAGTCGGCATGCCCTGTTGCAGACAGCAAGCCTTTTTCCCCACCACCCCCGCGTCGTTGGAGCACACGGCAGGCTGGAGCCTTTGTTAGTCGTGAGCCCCTTGATTGTCAGGTACGTATGTAGCAGTCACCGTGTCATCTATGGAAGTGAAGTCGAGGTGTGTACGAAAGTGTTGTCAATGCCAACGTGCTTGGGCTCCATTCCGATGATTGTTTTGATAGACAAAGCCATATGGTGCAACAGCTAGGCGATTAATCAAGGGCACACACCGCCGGTCTCAGGGGTTGTGAACATGACAGTGCTTTAGCATGGATACATGCTGGTGGTCGTGCAGCCCCACGTTATAGGCCTGCTCGTACACTTGCCATGCCCTGTACCAATAGAATCCATCAAGCGTCGCTTTTGCAGGCTGCGTTACCATGAAGCAAAGGGTGCCGCCCCGAAAGTCGCTAGTTCACGTATATGCTTATATGCGACTTTACTTTGTACGTTAAGCTGTGGCCACCCGAGCGGCTCTAGGCGGCTCATTGAGGCTGTACAGTGTGTAAAAGTTGGGCGGCCATGGAGCAGCGCCAAAAGATCTGAGCAGGCATGCAAGGAACTCCGGTGTGGTTCAGTACGGAGGTACGTGTTGCCAAGTCCTGCAGGATTCCTATGAAGCTGGTGCTGCATATACCTAGGCACGCATGTGAAGCAGAGCAGTCTACTTGAGCAGCATGCACCGCAAATGATGAGCCGCCCGCGCCGGCCGCCCTGCGGCGAGCAGGCGCCCCGTCCCAGAGACCCGGTCACTCCCTGGAGTCGCTCGCGCGGTCCGAATTGGCCACGCGGCAGTGGGCGCCGCTGCCAGTGCGCCCGCCCTCCAGGCCGCGCGCAGGCGCGCCCAGCGATGCGAGGCAAGCCTCCAGCTGCAGCACGCGCGCCGAGCGGTCCTGCAGCATGCTCACCAGCTCCTTTGCCTCGTTGTGCGCCAGCTGCGCGCGCATGCCGCTGTTGCAGCCTGCGCCTCTTCTCTAGGGCAGCATGCGGCCGACCCGGGCTGCCAGCAGGCTCGTGGAAATGGCCCCAAGGTATGCCCCCAAGATAGGGCCCAGCTGCAGCTCTTTCCGCAAGCGCTGAGGCCCGCAGGAGTGCACATAAGGCCGGAGAGTCGAAAATATGCAATTTTTTCTTTGTGAAGACTGCGCTCGGCATGCACAGGCCGGACCCACAGCACTGCACATGCGCGGCGATGCTCAGGGCGCGCCAGCGAGGAGTGCCGCCAGCGCGCCGCATCGCGCTCGAGCTCGGCCGCCGTGTCCGCGAGCTGCGCCAGGCGCCCGCCCGGCTGCTGGCCCCTGCACTTGCGGCAGACTCTCACAGTCGCCTCTAGCGTCAGGCAAGCGCTGCAGGGGTCGGTGGCTGCGAAGCCTCACCAGCACGCCTCCTTCGCACCTCATCGCTTCCTTGCCTGCCCGCTGCATCGCTGCGCTTCGGGCAGAGGCGTGGACGTGCAGCAGGATCCATTGAAAAGCAGCCTCTCCGGCGCCCGGCACAACAGGGTACAGCACAGAAGCATTCCCTGCCTGAAGCATGCTGTCAGCATGTCAGCCGTTGTCACAGCCCCCGCACCGGCGCGGGGCGGCGGCATCGCTCAGCCGGCCGTGGCCGGCGCCCTTGCCGGCGTGAGCGCCCGCCTTGCCCGCCGGCCGCTTCGCGCCGCGCTGGCAGGCGGCCAGCTCGGCCACCGCATCCTGCGTCCCGCTCATTGGTCTCAGAAACTTGTCGGAGCTGCGGGGCTGCTGCCGTCGTGCGACGCTGGCAGCATGCTGCAGTTCCCGGACCACACATTTCCTGCACCATTCAAAGTTGCGCATGGCGAGCATGGACAGTCAGTCCATGCGCACACACAGGGGACGGGCTCTGGCTGACATGGATGTTGAAGTCTGAGCAGACCGCCCTGGAGTCTCCCAGCTCGCGGCATGCTCCCTGCGCATGCATGGGGCACTGCCAGCATGCGCACACCACACATGTGTGGACGCGCGCTGCCGCGCGCCAGCGCGCCTGCAGGCGCTAAAGCAGCGCCAGGGTATAGGGTAGGGATCGGTGCCCTAACCTCATGCCATGCTTGAGGGCGCGCCTGCAGTCGCTCCAGCAGCGCCTCGGCCTCGCAGCCCGCCGGCGCGAGCGCGCCCGCGCACGCGCCGCGCGGCCTCGCGCGTGCCGCCGCCCTGCCCCGACCCTGGCCGGCGGTGGAGGCCTGTGCCCCGCGGGCCTCCGTGCGCTGCGGTGCGGCTTCATGCCCGGGGTCCGCTTGCGGCATGCATGCAGCGCCTGGGGCTGCGGGTGGGCCAGCGCCGCCAGCGGCCTCTTCGCTGGCTGCAAATTCTGGCTCCTCTGCAGACCCCTCGAGGACGCCGGGTAGGGGCCTCGCTTGTGAGCTCAAATCCCTGACGGCCACGGCCGCGGCCGCCGCGGCGGCCGCATGCCGGGCGCGCAGTTGCTCGCTCGGCTGCTGCTGCTTCAGGGAGGACGCGGCGCGCGCGCCGCCCGCCGCCAGGCGGCCGTCCGATCCGCCGGCGTTCGGGCAGAGGCCAGGGTCGGCGGCAGGGCCAGGGTAGGGCGCGGCAGCCAGGTCCGCCAGCGCGGCGTTCTCGGCCTCCAGGCGCGCAACGCGCGCGCCGGCGTCGGCCGCCGCGGCCTCCGCGGCGGCCGCACGGCCGGTCGCGGCGGCGGCCGCGGCTGCGGCGGCCTCGAGCTGGGCGCCCAGGGCGGCCGCACGCTGCTGCGCCGCGCCATGCGCCGCGGCAAGCGCCGACTCTGCCTGCGGCCGCCGCGCCAGATGTTGCTGCAAAGGTTGTCAGCGCACGGCGTTCCGCTTGCCGTCCACATGTGGAAAGCGCCAGCTCAGCATGCATGCTGCGCTCCAGCACCGGAGACAAGCAAGGGCACAGCCTTGTGCGCCTCTGGATGCGGGTGCGGGCTTCGGGCGTGATCTGCACGTGAAGGGTCCTGCTTCAGAGCTGGACGCGCTTGCCCTCGCTTCCCGGTGCACGCACGCCAGTGTTTAGTCAGTCCCATGGCATGCCTGTTCAGGCTGTGATCCCATTGCTGCTGCCTCTGCCCCTCAGGTGCTGCAGGCGGCACGCCCCCCATTGGACGGGCGACATGCGGGTGCCGGCATGATAACTTGGACGCATCCCCGACGCGATTGCAGGGCGCCGGGGCGCGCCCGGTCGGCACGCGCGCTGGCCGCCGCGGCCTCGGCGCGCAGTCGCTCGCACGCGACGCGCAGGCGCGCGGCAGCGGCCTGCGCCTTGGCCGCGCCGTGCGCCGCCGCCGCCAGCTGCTCCTGCTCGTCGTCCGCGCGCTCCGCCGCCGCCGCATCCCCCGCCGCCAGCTGCCCGCGCGCCTGCTCAGGATGCGGCGTGAGCGGCATGCGTCGCGCGACTTGCATGATCCTTGCCACGCAGCAATCCCGCGCCCTGCTCCCTGAGGATCGCCGGTGCATGCCAGAGCCAGCAGTGTTGGGAGCTGTGTGCAGGCCAGAACTGGTTGTCGGCAGAGCGGCAGCTCGACATGTTGCGCGTGCGGATCTGCAGCGCCTGCGCGGCGCCGCCATCCGCCGTACCTGCTCCAGCGCGACCGCCAGGGCCTGGCTGTGCTGCCGCGCGGTCGAAGCCTCCGCCGCGAGGCGCGCCTCCCGCGCGTCGCCCGCCTGCTGCGCGCCCGCGTGCGCTGCCTCCGCCCGGGCGGCACGCCCCGCGGCCGCTGCCGCCTCCGCGCGCGCGGCGGCCAGCTCAGCCCCGCACCCGGCCTCCCACGCGTCGGCTGCCTGCCGCACGTCCCCCAGCTGCGCCTGCGCCGCGGTGGCGCGCTCGGCTGCCGCCGCCGCCTCGGCGCGCGCGGCGCTCAGCTCGCCGCCCAGGCGCGCGGCGCGCGCGTCGGCGGCCGCCTGCGCGCCCGACAGCTCTGCGGCGGCCTCGGCGGCGCGCGCGTCGGCCGCCGCGGCCTCCGCGCGCGCAGCGCCCGTCTCCCCCTCCAGGCGCGCCTCGCGCAGGCGAGCCTCGCCCTGCGCGGCGGCCAGCTCTGCCGCAGCGTCGGCCGCTTCCGCCCTGGCTGCTGCCGCCTCGGCGCGCGCCGCAGACAGCTCCAACTCCAGCTCTGCCTCGCGCGCGTCCTGACTCGCCTGCAGCGCACGCGCATGCGGCGCGCTGATGCCAGGTGTACTGAGGCAGCACACCGGCACTGATCTCCACCAATTGAATGCAGTGGCCGAGAGACCGATACTGATGTGCCTGGTTCAGAGCTCAGAGCTCGTGCACACTGTCGCATGGATCACATGTCTCAGACCGCCCAGCGCTGACAGGTACTTGTGGGGTTCAGCCTCATTCAGGGCTAAGTGCATGCGCCATCCGAAGTGTGGCAGCGGCGCCGTCATGTGATGCCATGCATGCCACAGCGCCCCCTGGCGGCGCGCCTGCAGCCCGGCGAGCAGCACATCGCCGCGCGCCGTTGCCGCCAGCGCGGACGCCAGCTCGGACGCCAGCGCGTCCGCGCGCGCGCCGGCCGCGCGCGCGCCGGCCTCGGCGCCCGCCGCGCGCGCGACGAGCGCGGCCCGCGCGAGCTCCTCCGCGGCCAGGCGCGCCTGCGCCGCCACGGCCAGCCGCGCTGCTGTAGAGGACGTTGCAAATGTCCCCCACCTCCGCCAAGGCATGCGCTGCCTGTGAGTCTTGCATGCATGCCGCCCAGACTGTGCAGCAGCTGCCCGGTGGGTGCCGGCGCACAACATGCGGACTGGTGCAACCCTGCAGACCTGTGCAACACTGGAGCAAGCTGCTCGAACCAAGTGTGCGGCAGACCCCTGGCGCGTCCTCTGGGACATTGAGCTTGTGCAGCATCTGCACTGATAGACACTGACCACTCCGCAAGCAGCTAGGGTGCAGCGCTCAGGATCCAGGTCTGGAGGGACGCCTGGACCCAGGTAGAGACCTGCAGTGCAGCATTGCTCGCCGCGAGGATGCTGGGGCGCGTGGCAATCGCGCCGGCATTATCGTGCTTGCAGGCGCTGGCGGCGCGCCGCGGCGCCTGTTCGGGCGCGGCGCCGCCGGCCGCGCCGAGCCCCCCCGGCGTGGCGGGCGACTGGCCTGCGGCCTGCGAGTCGCTGGATGCGCTGGGAGGTGCAGCCGAGGCAGCATGGCCGCCAAGATGTGGAGCGCTGTCGGCGCAATCGGCCGGCGGACTGTCAGGTCTCGGGTGAGGGAGCTCGTCGTGGTCGGGCTTAGCGCCCTCATCGGCGCAGAGGCCCATGCGCCGCCGCACGGCGTCCAGCTCACGCAGCAGGCCGCCGCGCTCGGGGCAGCGCACGGGCAAGGTAGGAGGGCCGCCCTCGTGCTGCTCGGCGCCGTTGCCCGAGCTGTGCTGCGCGGGGCCGAGCTTACGCAGCAGCGCGCCGGGGGCGGGGCCGGGGCCGGGGAGCGCGTCGGGGCCGGCCACGCGCTGCACGGCGCCTAGCCCCATGTGCAGCTGCACGGCGCGCAGCTCGCGCTGCTGCGCGTGCGCGAGTGCGGCGCGCGCAGCCTCGACGCGCCGCCGCTCCTGCTGCGGGCTGCCCGGCGGCTCGGGCGCGTCCGTTAGGGTTGCGGGGTCTGCGTCGCACGCAATGTCCAGATGCAGAGGCCCCGGCCGCGGGCTGCCTGGCGGCTCTGGCGCGTCCGCTGCTGGCGCAGGGCCGGCGTCGCGGGCAGCCTCCACACGCGGCGGTCCCAGCTGCAGGCCGCTTGGCGACTCGAGCAGTCCTGCAAAGTCCCCTGTTGTGCAGACCACGTCACGGACCGCCTCCATGCACATCCGCTCCTGCTGCGAGCTGCAGAGCTGCTCAGGCCCTGCAAGGGTCCTCAGCGCATGACTGGCATGGCGAGCGTTCTCTGCGCAGGCCCGATCGGCCTGCAGGCTGCCTGGCGGCGCCGCACGCCCCTCCACCGGCGCGGACGCTGAGGCATGCAGCGCCTCGTCCGCCTTTGCAGGCCCTGCCGCAGAGCCGTCTGCTGCGTCCGCAGCCCATTGCTCAGGCCGCGGGCCGCCCAGGCGCGCGCGCCGCGGCATGAACCCCGCGCCGAGCTCGCGCAGCGCCTGCGGCGGCGCGCTACGCGAGCGGTGCGCGGCCCCTGACAAGTCCTGCGCAGGCTTGGAGTGCAGATCGCGCGGCAGGTCGGGGGGCGCGAGCGCGTCATGCGACACGCGCGCGGCGGCCGCCGACAGGCGGAAGGCGCTTAGGATTGCCGCATCCGGGAGCAGCCGGCCCGACTGCGTGCGCTGCAGAGCGGAGGGCTCGGAGGGCGCCCGTTCATGCGGCGCGCCGGCTCGACGCCCTGCTGCCTGCTCCGCGCGCGAGGCCGCGCCCATGAGCGCCTGGCCGCACGCAGAGCGGCGCACGCAGCGCAGAGCGGCGGCCGCGCGCATCCGCTGAGCGCCCTCGCCCGGCTCGTCAGAGGCGTCTGCCGACGGGGCCGCGCTCAGGGCCAGGCGGCCGAACGGCGACTCCCCCGCTGCCGTGGCCCCTGCCGGGCCCACCCCAGGCGCGGGGACGGCCGGCCCGTCTGGCATGCAGGGCGCCGGCTGCGCCGCACCTCCGGCGCCGCAGTCGAGCAGCGGGGGGCAGGCGCGACCTTCGAGTGGCGGCCCCGGGCTCGCGGCCGGTGCCCCGCCGGCATCGGCCGCGCCGCGATCGCGCTGCCGGGCCCGGGCAAAGCCCTCGAGCAAGTGGGCGTCGCCGGCGCGGCCATCGCCGGCCGCGCCGCGCGCGCGGCGCCTGCCGCGCCGCAGATCGGCCAGTGCGGCGGCCAGCAGGCCCCGTGCGGCCTCAGCGGCGTTGCACAGCGCGCGCACGTCCTCGCGCCGCGCCGCGGACGCCAGGGCGGCCCTAGCGAACGGGGGCGCGCTGCTCAGGCGCGCGGTCAGCGGCGCCTCATCGTCGGACGCATGGCAAAGCGCTGGCGCGCCAACCTGGGTACCGGCCGGCGCGGCGGCTGCTGCTGGGGCGCTATGTGCACCTCCGCCGCCTGGGCATTCGTGCGCTAGCGCCGCGCCTGTTGCGGCGGTGGCGGCTGGGCGCGCGACGTCGGCGGGGCCCGCGGGCAGTGCTGCGAGGGCGGCTGGAGGGTCCTCTGCTTCCGTAACGGCGCGCGCGGGCGAGCAAGGCTCGGCCAATGCGGCGCCCGACGCGGGTGGCAGCGGAGCGCGGCCGGGCTGCGCGGCGCGCGCGGCCGCCGGCTGCGCGGCCGCGCCGGCCGGCTCGCGCGCGGCCGCGCCGCCCGCGCGCCTGCGCAGCCGCGCGCCGGGCGCCGCGTCGTACCGCATGCTGCTGGCCAGCTCGGTCACATAGCAGCCGCCGCCGACCTGGGGCAAACCCTCCTTGGGACCCTGACCCTGCACATCGTCCTCCGCCTTTAGCTCCCACGCGCTCTCCCACGCCTGCGCGTCGTCGGCCCACCCTGTGCCGCATGCGGCGGCTGGCCGCTGCGCTGCCGGCCCAGGCGGCGCGGCATCGTGCACGCCGGGGAGCGCCTCCATGCATGCGGGTGCCTCTGGGCATGCGCCGCGCGGGGGCTGCCCAGGCTGGGGCCCCGCCTGCTGGCGCGGTTCGCCAGGCAGCGGCTCCCGTAGCAGGCGCTGCGCGCACTCGCGGGCCTCTGCGCGCACCTGGTCACGGAGCGGGCAACCGCGCGCATCCTCAAGGCCTCTACCTTTGTCCTGGCCGAGCATATCGTGGCCGCCCACGCAGGCCACGGGGCTCTGCGCGGGCGCCGCCGCCGCGGCTGGCGGCGCATGTGCTGCCTCGCCCAGCACCTCAGCCGGCCCACCTGCCAGGTCTTCATGGACCAGGCCCTGCAGGTTGCTGTCCGCTGCCGGTGCCGCACACGCCGGGGAGAGCGCGAACCCAGGGACGGCGTCTGCGGGGAGCCGCGCTGCGCCGGCCGGCGCTCCTGCGTCTTCACAGCCGGGCGTGGCGGGCGCCTGGGTGGCCTGCGCGTCGCCCGCCGCGGCCGCGAGCTGCGCCTGCAGCACGATGGCGCCCATGCGCGCGTCCAGCGCCTCCAGCGCGGCCGCCGCGGCCTAAAGGAACGGAAGGAAAGACTCTGAGTGCGCGCGCTCATCGCCGCACCCAGGCGTGTTCGGTTGAAGGCCTATTTTAGCCAGCTAGGGCTGCTCAGGCACCGGCTGGGGCTGCCGGCCGGTGCACAGGGTTGCCGCCCTGGGCACAGGCTGGCTGCCTGTGTAAATTGGTTTCTTTAGTACATGGATTTTAGCACATGATTTGATCAAGTGGGGTATGCTGGGAGCAGCCACATGGGTTGCTGTGCTGCAGAGGCATGACGGGCGTTAGACCAGCATGCCGCCCAGGCTGCGGGCGGCGGCACAGGCAAGTCATGGCAGCGATGCGAGTCGCCCAGCAGTGCAGCAGGTCAGCACAGGCCCCGCCCAGCACCTGCTTGGATGGCTGGCGTAATCGTGGCCGGGAGCATCAGGAGGTGCCGCAACCCTAATTGGACATCCAGTACAGCATGGAGTGCACATGCTGGCGAGCCAGGGAGCTGCCTGCGCGCGCCCATTGGCCGCATCGCGCCCCGCGCCGGCCAGCTCGGCTGCCGCGGCTGCCAGCCGCGCGCTCAGCGTGCCCGGCCAGGCGCCGGGGGCTGCCGGCGGTGCGCGCTGCGCGCCCGGTCCGGCGGCAGGCGGGTTGTCCTGCGTGGGGAGCGCCCACCGCATGAGGGCGGCCCGGCGTGCGGGGCGGGCTCTGGCGCGCCGGAGCGGTGCCCTTACATGCGCACCGCGGCAGACTCTTGGCAAGGCGTGGGCGGGCGGGCGCCCGCTGGGTGCACTGGATGACATTCGGCAGAACGGAGCACAGGCTGCCACATGCAAAGGCGGCGGCCAGGCGTCCGCCCGCACGCCCGGCCTGGCTGGCGAGCAGAGCAGGCGCCATCCGCCAGAGCCGAGGGGCGCGCCTGTATGCACCGCAGCGCGGCGTCCGCCGCATCGCGACCCGCCTCCGCCGCCGCCAGCTGCCTGCGTGCACGCCGCAACGCGCTCTCTGCTCTGCCCGGCCGCTGCCAAGCCTAGGGCAGGAATGACTCCGATAAACCCTACTTTGCACGTAGGGCAGCATGCAGCCGCAGCGCCACGCAACCCATGCCCTGACACTGCCTCCTGACATGCCTGGCGGCCCTGTCACATCTTTCAATGTGCATCCGCACCATCAGCACACACGGGTCAGCCGCTGTGGAGCCCGCAGGCCAAAGCTGAGCTGCAGGTTGATGACATGCCACCTTTTCGTATCTGTAGAGGCAAGAGGGGCAGGCACTGTCACAGAGGGGCGCCCGAGCGCCGCACCGGCTGACAGAGGCTGTCTCTGCTTCCAGGCGCGCCAGGGGCCAGCGCAGGGCGTCTGCCCAGGGCGCAGGGCCAGGCTCGGGGCCTGCCGTCATGCGCGCGTGGCTGTGCACGCCGCCGCCGCCCGCCACCGGCGCCGCTGGCGGCCCCATGGTCGGCGAAGCGGCAGGCAGCGCAGGCGCGCCGGCCGGGCACATGCCTGCCTGAGCCTGCTGCGCGGGGAGCTGCGCCACAGCGCCCTGCTGCAGGGTCGGCAGAGCCGGGTGGGTCCGGTCCTCTGAACTGCAGAGTGCGGCGTCCGTGCAGGTCGGCGCGGCGGCCGCACGCGAGCCGGCTAGGGTTAGAGCCGGGCCGGCGCCTTCGCTCCGGCAGAACGCGTCCAGGTCGGCCAGCGCGGCGCGCAGCTGCCGCCGCTCCGCGAACAGGCTGGCCAGCAGGCCGGCCACACAGACGCTCGCGGGCGCCCCAGCCGCCGCCGCGCCGGCCGCCCCGCCGTCGTCGGACACGCCCGGGCCGCCGGCGCCGCCGCCGAGCAGCAACGCGGCCCGGAACGCCGTGGCCGGCGGGCACGTCATGGCGGCGCCCAAGCGGGCGCCGGCGCCGCGGCCGGGAGGCGGCACGGGGCCGGTGGGGGCGGCGGGCGCAGCGGGCGCGGCGGGCGCGGCGCGACGGGCGCCCGCGCAGGAGCCCGCGCTGTCGCTGGAGGCGCCCGCGCTGCCCGCGCCGCTGCCGCCCGCGCGGCCGCCGGCGCTGGCGATGCGGCTGCGCCGGCGCTCCGGCCAGCCGGCGCCGAGCCACGTACAGTCGTCGCTGGAGGCCGCGCCCGGCGCGGCGCTGCCCGCCCGCCGCTGCGGCCGGCGATGCTCGAGGGGCGTCGCGGGGGCGCGGCGCGCCGCCGGCGCGCTCGGGAGCCTGTGCCCGCAGGCGGCTGCGCTCAGCGGGAATTCTGCAGGACACGACGGGGTGCGCAGCGTGCCAAGACAGCCTGTGCCGCTGGCGGCCGCAAGGGCCGCCTTGCTTGCCAGACAGCAAAACTTAGAGCTTTTGGTGCTGCTCACAGGGTGCTGCGCCAGCCCCCAGCGGCCTGCTGCGTCCTGCAAGCGCGGGACCTATGTTGGGCTCAGAGCGCCTCAAAATATGCGAATTTGCGCAGCAGCGCTGAGGCTGGCACCTCTGCTGGGTGTGCTGCGCTTGAGGTGGGTGCGGCGCGTAGCGCGTGGCTGCGCGGGCGTGCGGTCCGCTCGGCCCGGCCTCTAAATTATGCATACAAGTGAGGCAGCAGGTGCACGGACTTCCTCGCCCTGTCAACGCAGGTGTCAGGTGGAGAGAGGCGCATGCGCAATATCTGTGCCCCGAGCACCATCGCATTGTAACCCCGGCATGGAACCCTTGTATAACACCGCCGACCCTCATTTCCTCCTGGTTGCTGGGGGGAGGCTTGTGGCTGCTTACAGCGAATGTCTGTCCATCCGGCTCGCAGTCAAAGCTGTTCTGCATCCAGCAGGAGCCTGCTACACACTGCGCAAAGCTGCCACCAGCAAGTATGAGGCAGGCCGCTCTCACCAGCGCACTCAGACGCCTGCACTGTGCCCAGGTGCACCGGCGCCACATCAGTAAAGCATGCCCGCATACTTCGCGGCTCCTCCTATTCCCGAAACTTACATGGCAAGCGCGGGGGCAGGCCTGGCAGCACGCCGCTTGGCGGCATGCCGCAGGGGCTGCAGAGGAGCCTGACTCCAGTGCGCCCAAGCCTGCCACGGCGGCGGCGGCGGACGGTGCGCAGGCCGGGGAGCCGCGACCTGCCACCGCGGACGGCGCTGCGGACGGCGCCGCAAGCTCGTCCGGGCGCACGCAGGAAGCCCGCGCAGCTAGGCCAGGTTTCACAGAGCCGCGGCCGGGCTCCCGCCGGCAGAAGGAGGCCCGGCGCGCTGTCGCGCTGCGAGCGCGCGGGTCGCCGCAGAGCAGCACTGGAGCACCACGCGGCGCGCCGGACAGGGCGGCACCGGCCGGCTCGGTGCGCCGTGGGCCCGTGCGTGACGCCCCGGAGCACGGCTGTGCCGCTTGAGGCAGGCGAGTCCGCGCGAGGCAGGCGCTGGGGCTGCGCTGCCGTGCAAATGTGGGGAAGACACGCGCAGCACGCGCCGGGCGCCGCGGGGGAGCCGGGGCGGGCGGGCGCGCAGGCAGCGCCGCTGCAGGTCGGAATGGCGTTCGGGCCGCGGCGGGCTGAAGCCAACTGCAGCGTGACGAGGCGCGACATCCTGCGATTCCTGCACGGCCTCAATGTGTCGGACGATGACATACGGTGCGCGCCGCGCCGCGCGCGCCCCGCGAGCGGCGCCCACAGGACGCAGGTGGCAGGTCACACCGCGCGCGCTGCAGCGCGCGCGACGCGCTGCACAGGGGTAGACAGCCAAGCACCCGCGAGGAGCGCACAGGGCGGGCTCCCGGGGGGCTGCCGCGCCGGCTGCGGCCGCCGCGGCGCAGCCGCGGCCCGCCGGTGCGCGCGGCGGCGCACAGCGCGGCTGCGCGGGCGCCCGCGCCCGGCGCGCGGCAGCCCGGCAGCCTGTTGACGGCGGCGCGCGCGCGCCGCGGCGCAGGTGGCAGACCAATGCGTCGGCGCTGCCGGGCCCCTACTACGCGATGCTGCGCAGCGAGGCGGACGTCCAGGAGGCAGTCTCCCGTAACGGCAGCTGGTTGGTGCGGGCCCGCCCCGGCGCCTGCCCGCCCCGCCGCGCGGGGCGCCGCCCGAGGCCCTGCCGCAGCCGCGGCGGCGCGCGCCAGCGCGCGCGCCCGCACCGCCCCTGCGCCTTGCAGCCCTGCCGGGACGGCGGCCCGCCGCCGGGCGCTGCGGCGCGCGGCGCGCCGCATGCTGCGCGGCGCGCGGCCGGGCGGCGCGAGCGCGGCCGGTGCACCGGGGGGCCGAGCGCGGCGCGCGCTGTGCCGCGCGGCAGGGCGGCGTGCCCGTGACCGTCTTCCGCACGGTCGGGGCCGACCCGCACGTCATCAGCCCGCTGGCGGCCGAGAGCAGCCGCGGGCGGTACGTGGTCATCAGCGACCTGCCGGTGCCGCCCCGCCCAGGCCCAGCGCCCTGCCCGCCCCGCCCCCGCCCCAGGCGGGCGCCGCGGCGGCCGGGGCGCCGCAAGCGCGGCGGCCGCACGCGCCCGGCCGCGCGGGCGGCCGCGGCCCGCGGCCGCGCGTATAGGGTAGGGTAGGGCAGGGCAGGATAGGGCCTGAGCGCGGCACGCGGCGCGCAGATGCACGCCATGGGCACCGACGTCCTGCGCTACTTTGAAGGCTTCGACCTGATGGCCGCGGCTGTGCAGCCCCTGCGCGAGGCGCGCCGCCCCCCGCCGCCCCCCCTTCCTCCCTCCCACCCACCATCCCCCCGGGGCAGCCCTGCCTGCCCCGGGCTGCTATAGCTGCCGGGCTCCAGGGTGTGCCAGGGGGTGCCTGTGGGGGCGGCGGCGCGTCCTGCGCTGCTGCGGCAGCGTGCTCCGAGCGGGCGCGTGCTGCGTGCCCGGCCGGAACGCGGCGGGTTCGCCGGCCCGGGTGCTGTACGTGCGCTGGGATGCTCCCGGCGCGCCCGGCCAGGCCAGGGCTGGCAGCAGAGGCCAGCCTGTGGCGGACTCGCGCTCGGGCTTGAGCGTCGCGGCTGCCTGACGGCCGGCCTGCCGGCGCATCACGCGATGCGCAACGAGCGTGGGAGGCATGCGGCGCCGCATGCTCTCGAGTGTGCGTGCATGGGGGCGGGTGTGGGTGAGCATTATGGATACGGCAGCCCATGCACAGACGTCTGGGCTGGGGCAACGCTAACCCTAGCCCTACGGACGCGCGCAGTACGTGCCGCCGTACAAGGTGGCGGCCCCGTGGCAGCTCCTGACCTTCCTGGTGCGCTTCACGAGCGCGGAGGAGGCGGCGCGCGCCGTGCGCGCGCGCAACGGCGGCTTCATCAAGAACGCGCGCGTCAGCCTGCGCGTGCTGCCCTAGCGCGGCGTGCGCGCGCCGCGGTGCGGCGCGGCCCCGCAGGCGCCGCGCGCCGCCCCGGGGGGCGGCGGCGTGGGGAGCGCGCGCGCCGGCCTGCGCGCGCTGGCGCAGAGCGCGGGGCGCGCCGCGGGGCAGCCCTGCAGGCGCTGCGCGCTGCCCTGGCAAGGCTGTGGGAGCACGCGCGTCGGCCTGCGCGTGCTGCCCTAGCGCGGCGCGCGCGCTGCCCCAGGGGAGGACTGCACGAAGGCCACGCGCGGCAGCCTGCCCGTGCTTGCGCAACTCGAAGCGCGCGGGCAGCTGCGGGCGCAGAGCAGCAGCGTCTTGTATGTTCGTCGTGGTCGCTGTGCTGGCACCTGCGGGCTCCCGCGCACAGGGCCTCTGGTCGCGGGCGCGCTGCGGGGCGGCACGCCTGCAAATCACAGCATGGTGTAGACTTTTAAACTCATGAAGTAACGGTGCTCGTGTGTCTGGTGTGCATGGTGCCCTGTCTGGCTTGGTTGAACTCGAGTGGGGCGCTCCAAACATTTGGTTCTACGCCTCTCGCCTGAGCTGCGTGGTGGGCTCAACGACATGCCCAGCCTGACGCTTGCCGCTAAGGGGCATGTACGAAAGGCACCGGGGACTTTGCATGAACATGTCATGGACCAAGTACCAGGAATGATTGGTGGCAACTGGATGTTGGCTGGTTTTTCACTCCTTCTGTTCCGGCATTCCCCCCGAGGTTTGCACATCCGCTGCATGTCAAAAACATGCACGTGCTGATGTGCATGGACGCTGCAGGCTCACCACAGTGATACATACATGTTTTCTGGAGGGACTGCACATACTGCATGCCCCCTCCAGAAATGCTGCGGCGTCCAGTAGGGATCCTCCGGAGGCTGGGGTGCTCCAGCCAAGCCCACATATGCCTCCAGCAAGGACTGCTGTAAAACTTTTCTTAACAAAAGGAGTGTGTGGTCCCAGAAATCTGTGGTGTAGACCAGCAGTAGCTGCACGCAGCGGAGGCGTCAACACATGGCCGTAGAGGCGCAGGCTGAGATAGTGCAGTCGCTGTGTGACGTGTTCCCCGCACTGTCTCCGTCGCACGTGCGCGCACAGCTGCTGAACAGCGGCTGGGACGTCGCAGCAGCTGCCGAAGCGCTCCTGTGCCACAGGCCTGCAGCAGCGGTCAGTGAGCATGCCGCGCCAGACGCGCAGGCTCGCCCACGGGGCAGCAAGGCGCAGCACACGCAGGTGACATTCTCTCACAGGCTCGCACGGCACTAGGGCTTTGCACCTTGAGCGTGCGCTCCAGGCGTGCGTGCTGCATGGTGTGGCATGCGAGCTGGCCGTGCTCCCGGCCTCAGCGGCCGGGCTGGCGGCCGTGCGCAGGGCTGGAGTGCAGTGACGGCGCAGCAGTCCGGTGCGGCCGGTCAGCCGCGGCCACAGTTCCTGCCCGGCGCGCGGGCCGCCGCGGCGGGCTTCGACGCGCGCTCTGCGGCCGCCTTCCCCAGCCTGGCGCCGCGCGGCGCGCCGGCAGGCCCCGCGCCGGCGAGCCCCGTGGCTGCGCCGCCGGCCGCGCCGCACCCCGCAGCCGCTGGCAGCGCCGTACCCTCGCGCGCCGGCGGCGCTGGCGCGCCGCAGGAACCGCCCCCGCCCGGGCGCGCCTACGCTGTGCAGGCTGGGGGCCAGGCCAGCGCGGAGCGCGCGGCCGCGCGCTGGGCGGGCCTCCGGGGCCGCTCCGCGTCGCCCGGCGCGTCCTGGCGCGCCGCGGTCGAGCCCGTGAGGCCGGGGCCGGCCGGGGGCCCGAGGCTGCAGCTGGGGCCCTGGGCGCAGCCGGCGGGTGAGCCGCAGCTGGGCCTGCGCCGGAACAGCAGCAGCGCGCCGGACCTGGGTGCGCTCGCCGGCGGCGGCGCGCAGGTCGCAGACGAGCTGGCCGCCGCACACCCGTGGGCGCCGCAGGACATGCTGGAGGTGCGCCTGACACCCTCAGCCTTGGCCTGCGCGTGACCCGCCAGGCAAATGCGGCGCCGGTGCCGCGTGTGCTGGCCGCCGCGCTCGCGCGGGGCGCCCTGGCGCGTGGCAGGGCCTCGCGGCGAACCGTGCGCTGCCCGGCGCACGACGCTTGCGCCTGCCATAATGCCAGGCGTGCTCATATTTGTGCCGTTGAAACATGAATGGGTCAATGTTGTAAGCCGCTGTGCAGGACGCGCTGGCAGCAGTGGCGGGCGAAGTGTGACTGTGCCCAAACATACTTTTAAGAGTGCATCGACAGGCCCTTGGGGGCGCCGTGCAGGATGTGCTGGCGGCAGTGGCGGGCGATCCGGCGGCCGCGGGCTTTCTGCTGGCCGCGATGCGGCCTGCGGCCTCAGACTGCGCGCCCGCGGCGTCGCCGCCGGGCGCGGCCGCGCCGGCTCAGAACCCCTGCTGGACAGGCGCGCAACAGGGTGACTCTGACGGGCCTGGTCAGCACAGCGCGCTGCCGGGCGCGCACCGCGGCGCCCGGAGCGAGGCGCTGGGCGGCGGCACCGAGCAGCTCAGAGCGCCCGGGGAGCGCGACGCGGGAGCATGCGCCGGACGGGAGCCTCCGGCCGGCAGCGGCGCGCCTGAGGAAGGCAGCGCGCGGCACGCATTTCGTCCAGGACAGCGGCGCGGCGGGCGTCGGGGGTGGAGGGACGAGCGCGGCAGCGGCGATCCTGGCCGAGGTAGCGGTGGCTATGACGATGAGGCCGAGGGCGACACGTACAGCGCGGAGCGGCGCGAGGCTGCGCGGCTGACGCGGCGCTGGCGCAGCGCGGCCAAGCGCGCGGCAGCTGCATTCGCCGGTGCGTGCGTGGGCGCACCGCGCTGCTCTGTACAAGCCAAACAGGTCATGCAGGGCTATTCGTCTGAGGATGACATTTCAAGCACGCATGCTCCTGCTCTGCAGCAGTTCCAGGCTGGTCGTTAATCGTAAAGCTGCACTATGTGGTATGTTGGCATGACATGGGTGCCCGTCACCCACCTCCATAGGCTGTATGGCATGGGCTTCAGTGCAGGAAAGAGCATGCATCAGCAGCACCGATGCGTGCGGCAGCGGGCGACCATAATGGCGCGCGCCGCGCGGCCGCGGAGGCGGCCGCGGCGCGCCGCGACGCGCTGAGGGAGCACGCGGCGGCCGCGGCGGCGATCGAGGCCGCGCACAACCGCGGCCGCGGGCTGGACGCGGGCACGCTGGACCTGCACGGGCTGCACATCGGCGAGGCCCTGGCCGCGCTGGCGCGCAGGCACGGCGGCCCTGTCTGCCTGCGCCCTGGCCGCGCTGGCGCGCAGGCGCGGCGGCCCTGTCTGCCTACTACGTCTGTGAACGAGTGTATGACAGGACGATGTACCAATTTTTTGTAGGTTGAATGTGAGCGATTGATCACTTTTATGTGCCAGCATGCAAGCACGGCCCTTTGCACAGGTGTACGTGGGAGCGTTCCTAGTAGATCTGGTGCGTGGGTCTGGTGCGAGAGTCCATGTCTGTCGTGCTGGGTGTGTGCAACCCGCTGTTTGACACGCATGCTGCACAGCGGCCTCACACAATCCTGGCTGCTGGCGTTGCTCCGTGAGGTGCGGCCATGCATGCAGCCATCCCTGCTGCGCGAGCGCTTGCAAAAGAGGCGCGTGCGGCGCGGGCAGGCTGGCGCTGCTGGAGGGGGCGGCAGCGCAGCCGCCGGGCCCGGAGCCCGCGCCCGCGGAGCTGCGCGTGATCGTGGGCCGCGGCCACCACAGCTCCGGCGGCGAGGCCGCGCTGGGCCGCGTGGTGGAGAACGAGCTGGCGGGCGCCGGGCGGCGCTTCCGGCGCGCGGGCGGCTCCGTGCTCGTGCGCCTGCGCGGCTGATGCAGCGCCGTTATGTGTGGGAGCCTGCGGCGAGCTGGGACCGAATGCATGACAGTGGGCCTATTTGTTCTCGGCAGTCTGTATAGTTTGTGCATGGTTACTAGCTAATCTACTTATTGTTGGTGACGGGTACGCAGAAAGACTTATATGTAGTTGTGTTTTGTTGTACATACTCCCCATTTGTCTGTTGAGGTTGTGATGAGTTTGTGTCGGGGTGCATGGACTGACACATGGCACTCCTCCCTATTGGCAAATGATGTTTATGCCTTTTCACATGTCTCGACTCGCATGTTGTCGTGGGACTGTGTTTCCTGCGTTTTTAGTTGCATTGATGCTGACATGGCTGCAAGTGCGCCCAGAGGTACCACTCTATGAAAGGGCGCAGAAGGCATGACTGGTTGGTAGGTAAGGGTGCCAGGAGTGGCATCGTGATGTGGAAAAGGTGGGGCAGGGCATGTGTAAGCACAATTATCCCACGTAAACCAGAGCATCACTTGCGCTTACTCCTGCCCTTCTTTTTAGCGGCAGCGGCCTTGCGCCGCGCGGCCGCCACCTCCTCCTTCTGCTCGTCCTTGACCGCTGCCTCCTCCGGTTCATCCGCCTCCCGGTCCTCCTCCTTGTCAGCTGTGTCCGCGCCCGCCTCATCGGCCTCCTCTTCAGCTTCATCCTCCTCTGCAGCTGCATCCAACCACGATCAGCCCCTGTAGCTGGGCAGCCGAGCCCCTTTTGCACGCGAGTAGCGCTTCTGCAAGCTTTGATCGCCTGTCAATAAGCGCACACAGGAAGCGTGCATGTCTCTCGAACAAAAGCGGGTAGCATGCACCCCTGCATGGCCGACCTGCATGCTCTGCACACTACGAGCGGACCGCGCAGGGCAGCCGAGCAGCATGCTGCGCAGGGCGGCATTGCAATGCAGTCAGGTGGCCGACTCACCGGCCTTCCGCCGCTTGCGCTTGGGCGCGGCCCCCCTCGCCCTGGCGGGCTTGGCGTTGGCGCCGTCCTTGGCGGGCTTGCGCTCGGCGCCGTCCTCAGTGGGCTTGGCCGCGGCGCCCGCCTTGCCGGCCTTCTTGGCCGCCTGCTTGGCCGGCTGCTTGGCGGGCTTGACCTCGGCGCCGTCCTCGGCGGGCTCCGCCGCGGCGCTCGCCTTGCCGGCCTTTTTGGCCGCCTGCTTGGCGGCGCCGGACTGCGCGCCCTCCGACAGCCTCTGCAGGTCCGGCACGAACGCCGTCGTCTGCGGCGCGGCCCCGCCGGCTCACATTTCGGCGCTAGCCCATTGCATGCAAGCTCTGTGCCCTGCTATGCCAAGATGGGTTGTGAGCAGGAGGCGCAAGTTGCTTACCGCACGAGACTGCCATGGCCGGAAGTCGCGGCAGTGCATGCAGCCATGCAGGTGTGAAGCAACCCGCGCCTCTCGTAAGGAGCACGCCGCATGTGCGTGCGAGCGTCTCGAGAGGTTGGAGAGCACAGAAACACCCTGAAGGCACAGAGAGCTTGACAAGATACTGCCAGAGCGCGGCGGGCGGGCTGTCACGATGCCGGACCGCACCCGGCCCGCGACCTTGATGACCTCGATGCGGTGGCCGTCCAGCGTGGGCGCCGGGCCCTTCTGCTTGCCCGCGCTCCACTTCTGGTGGAACAGCCAGCCCGGCGGATACTTGTCCGAGTCTGCGCCGGCCGCCACTGCCAACTGCGCGCGCCCCTCAGCAGCCCGCCTCAGGCCCACTATACCCTCACCCTATTAACACAGCCGCTGTGGGTGGTTGCGCGCGCCTCCGCCGGACTCGTTTCAGCTACCAAACATAAAAGTCAATACACAAAAGAGGTGCTGACGGTGGCTCAGGTCGGGTCATGCGGGCCAGTGCACCCGCCGCGCTGCGGCCTCCCTGCCGGCCAGCCGGCCGGTCGGGCCCCAACCCGCGGGGCGGCACCTGCAGCACGCCCTGCAGCTGCGCGTGCAGCGCGGCGGCCTGCTCCGCGCCCAGCGAGTTCGCCTTCTGCTCCGGGTGGATGCGCGCCTGGTACAGCACCTCATCGGCCACCCAGTTCCCCACCCCTGCGGAGAAGGCCTGGCGCGCCGCGCGCTCAGCCTCGTCAGCAGCGCCGGTGCGTCGGCGTTCCGCTGCAGGTGCCGCTGCAGGTGCCGCCGCAGGTGCCAGTCGCAGCTGCGCTCTCAGCAGCCAGCTGCCACGCCCCTGGGGTCGGACCTGGTCGAGCAGCAGCGCCTTGATAGCGCGCCGCTCCTTGCCCAGCCGCTCAGCCAGGTCGGCCGCGGGCGGCATGCTGAGCAGCGGGTCGAAGCCCAGGTGCGCGAGCTCGGCGGCCACGTCCGCGGACTGCTTCACGCGCCCGAAGCGCCGCGGGTCGCAGAATGCGGCCTGCACGCCGCCCTCCAGCTCCAGCTGCACCTGGCCCCCAGCACATGCATGTTGTTGCAAGCGGGCCAACACACATGGTTGCATAACGGTCAATATTTCACCATAAAAGTTTTTGCCTTACAGATTACACACTTTGCCCCACAGAGGCCTCAATCTCTTACGGTGAAACTAGTAAGCAACGCCCTGTGCATCACCATGCAGCATTCGAGCCAAAAATTAATGGCGCGCACAGGTTATGTCTGGCAAAGCGTGCAAAACAGGCTGGGCCTTTCCTACAGACTGTCAGGCCTCTGACTGCAGGCGGCAAGCTTCCATGCATGTCCCCACTTGCACAGCCTATCAATGACTTGTTGCTGGCGTGTGCCACGCTCAACGACCACGCAAGGCTTTGCCTGGACAGTTTTGGAGAGCGCGCCTTCCAATACTTTGGTGGCCACTCGTCGGTGGCCGCGGCGGCGTTCACGTACTGGACACGGGCTATGCCCTTGACCATCAGGGACCCCGTCATGCCGAGGTGGAACCTGCACAGGAATAGTTTTAGAACGGTTGGTGCGACTCTGTGAGCTGAGCAATGAGCACTTGCAGGCGTGGAGGCCCCCTCACATTAGTGCCGGACCTTCGTCCAGCTCTAGCCAAAGGTTCTTGCCCTTGCGCAGGGCATCTTTCACGACACGCCCCTTCATGGCCTTCGCCAACTCCGCTGGCGCAATTCCCTGGATGACCTCTGCACGCAGAGGGCGTAACCATGAGACCAGGTCCACGTTAGTAGTGCTGCACATGAGAACACTCGCATGCATGCAGCGCGTCATTGCCCAAGTGCGAAAAGACATATGGAAGCAAGATGTCTGCATCTCGCTAGGGACGTACTTTCGTCATCTGCACAGATGGCCTGCTCAACCTTCTTGCCACGGCAGTGGTCATGCAGCAACTGGCGTGCAGCTTCAACCTCGGGCAGCTCAGGCATCAATGCAAACGCACTTGACTGCAATAACAGTGAACTCCCCCCTTTTTACTCTTGCGACCAGGAAGCACAGTCAAGGTACCTCACGCTCGTCCCAAGCCTGCGTGTGAACTGTAGCACAGTCTGGCATTCAGCTAGTGATGTGCACCACTTTCAAGGCCCCAAATTTGGGATGCTGGGGGCATATGTGTGTTTTCTTTGCAAGGCGAGCTAGCATGGATCCGAAGACTTTAAGCTTCAGGAGAGGGACATACACACTGGAGGCACCAAGGGTGCAGGCAAGACCACGCAGCGGATTTTTGCAGGCTCCTGTTCTCCCTGGCAAAATTTCCCTCCCTAGCAAGCTTGCAGGCTCCTGTACAAAAGTAAATGCAGCGGTGCTGAGCTCAGACGCCTTTGTAAGTGCAGAGTGAGGCGAAGGCACGGCAGTGGCAGAGCAGAGCTTTGTTCAAGGCCTGAAGCGTGTGCAGCGATGGCCAATGCTGTATCGCAAGATGCACTGTGTGCCAAGCTGGGAGAGCTGCTTGAGAAGGCAGACCTCAGCACTGTGTCGGAGCGGATGCTGCTGAACAGCCTGGTTAGCCACTTTGGCGAGGAGGTCAGGACCGTTCACAAACAGCTAGTCAAGGTAGCACCTCCGTGCAGGCCTCCCTATGCAGCGCGACGGGTGTTCTGCTCTTAGCCGTACACCGTGCTCACTGACTGTGCATGTGTGTGGGGCACCAGGACCAGGTCGAACTGTTTCTGAGCAACCTTGGAGGGCACAGTGCCGCGCCCTCCCGTGCAGCGGCGGCGCCGGCGCCGCAGACGCTGAAGCGGAAAGCCGCCGATGGTGACACAGAGGACGCCGCAGGCGCTGTCAAGCGCCAGTGCGCCGAACATGAGAACGTCAATGCGCTTGGCGAGGCGTACTTCGACCTTGGCGGCCTGCGCAGGGCGCGCTCCTGCCGCGCAGGCCCCCTTTAGCCAGCCAACGCTGTTGCTATGTCTGAGTGCTCTGAGTGGGCAAAACACCGCCAAGGCCAGCTCAGGTGGTCGGCGTGCTGAGAACCCAGCACTGTCCTTCCAGTCGTGACATGCTGGACGCTCGTGCAGGTCACAATGCGGAGCTTCAAAGGCAACAAGCTGTGCGACGTGCGCGAGTTCTACATGAAAGACGACCAGCCGGCCCCCGGCAAGAAGGGTGCGCGCCGGCGGCTCGCTGGTACCCAGGGGGCATGCATGCAGAGGCTGGGCCCTGACGCGGCCCGCGCCCTGCGCCAGGCATCGCCCTGACCGAGGGCCAGTGGGACACGCTGCGCGACAACGCCGCCAAGGTCGGCGCCGCGCTGGACGCGCGCGACGCGGCCTTCGAGCTGGGGCTCAGCCCCGAGCGCCGTGTGCAGGTGCAGTCAGGCACGCAGAGAAGGTGTCTGGACGCGCGTCTCGCATGCATGGCGCGGCGCGCCAGTCTGCATGCCAGCAAGAGAGACAACCCTAACCCTACCTCTGCGCGCGCAGGTGAGCGAGTTCAAGGGCCGCTGGGGCGTGGACATCCGCGAGACGTACGACAAGGACGGCGTGGCCGCCCCCGGAAAGAAAGGCGCGCCCGTCCTCCTCCAGCAGGAGGATTTGCTGGGGCAGGGCCTGCCCTAACCCTATAACGTGAGCGCACCTCACCATCTTGTGGGATGCTCCACCTGCCTGACGCGGCACGCGCGGCAGTGCAGGCATCTTCCTGACGCCCGAGCAGTGGGAGGCCCTGGCGGCGGCCGCGACGGGCGTCGACGCAGCCCTGGGCGCGCTCGGCGGTGGGCCGGCAGGGCCGTTCGCCAGGAAAGGCGGCCAGGGCGCGCCCTCTCCCTTGCTGCATAGCTGCTGACGCTGCACTGGCCAGCCTGTTTGGTTGCTCAGCTGTAGTGTTCGGCGATGAGAACTGCCACATTACAGTTGAAGAACAAACTTGCTAAGTTGATGCCAACAATGATCCGCGCTTTCTGCTCGCAGGCGCCGAGGTGTCCGCTGCAACGCCTGCAGGCCATGACAGAGCAGGTCCCAGCCAGCAGGCGGCGGCGGCCGCTGCCGCATGCGACTATGCAGTAAAGGGGGCCGAGCTGGGGGCCGAGCTGCCTGTTATGCTCTCGCCAATGCGGCGCGCGGACGTCTCGGAGTACCGCGGCAAGCTGTATGTGAACGTCCGTGAGTACTACTCGGTGCAGCCCCGGGATGCGCTGCTACCCCTCACCCAGGTTTGGAGAGCATAATGCGCGCGCATGCAGGGACCTGTGAGCTGAGGTTGCAGCAGGGCAGATGAGTGCTGCTGAGCTGCTTGCCATTGCTGGGTGTCCGCACGCTCTGTTCAGCACACTGCATTCACACTGCGTGGCAGCCTGCCTGGAGTGCAGGGCTATGCGTTCACCACTCACACGGCCAGCTGGCATGCATGTCGATGGCTTACAGCCCGCAATGCGCGCGTGCGCAGCATGTCTGACGCCACTTACAGTGCACGACCTCACCTCGGTGTCCCAGGACATGAGCGGTATGATCCTTGAAAGCATGCGTGCAGAGCGACGGCGAGCTGAAGCCCGCGAGCAAGGGCTTGGCGCTGACGCCAGAGCAGTTCAACGCCATCCGGGACGCGGAGCCGGCCATCTCCGCGGCGCTGGCGGCGGGCGACACCGCGTTCGAGCTGGCCTTGTCCAGCAAGTGCGGGCCCGTGCGCACTGTTGCAGCCCGCAAATCGGAGGACTGCGCTGAGGGTCTGCTCAGCGAGCAGAGCGCGAGACTGCATTGCACTGCACATTTGCGGCCACAGCCCAGGTCTCACCAGCCGGCTCCGCAGCTCGCCCGTCAGGCTGTCCAAGCGCATCCCGGGAGCCGCTGGGCTTGCTTTGAGGCCCCAACAAACCCAGTTATACAACAACTGGGACGCTGAGTGTTGGTGAGTGAAGAGCGTGTGGGTCCATGCATGCCTTGCCGACAAAAGCATGCTGCGCGCCGTGCGGTGCAGGCGCAAGCTGCGCGTCAACCGGTACAGCGGGAAGCTGCTGGTCGACCTGCGCGAGTTCTACGCGGACAAGGACGGCCAGGAGCGCCCCGGCAAGAAGGGTGCGCGTGCGCCGCTGCGCCGATCGGGTCCTTGACGACGCAGGGGCTTGCCAGCGTGCCGAGCTGCACCGTTCTGGGGTCGTCGCGGCACCTGTAGGCTGCGCCCTGCCATCCGCCTCATGCGCGCCTGATGAAGCCGACCAGGTGTCTGTGCGGCCGCCTGGGCAGCCTATGCATGCCCTGCGAGTTGTGCTCATTGTCCATACCCACTGTCCGTGTCCCGCTCTGGCTGAACAGGGGCGAAGCATGAGTGGCGCCCCGACTGCCCGCAGGCATCGGGCTGCTGGCGGAGCAGTGGCAAGCGCTCGCACGCGGCCTCCCCGCGCTGCGCGCTGCGCTGGACGCGCGCGGGGCCTGAGTAAGGGTGTCAATGCGGCGCTACCGCGCAGCCGGAGTCGCGCAGGGCGCGAGCGCGCACGGTGCCTGCAACCCTGCCGCGCTGTCCAGTGCCTGGGAAGGGACAGGCCCGGGGCATGAGCACCTGCATGGTGTACAAACAGCGGTGTCTATGCATGCATAGGCCAGGTCGTTAACAGATTCCATTCCCCTGCGTGTATAATGTGCAACACTGGTTCTGCCTGCTCGTGGTCGATAGACAAGCGCCGTTCACATGCATGGGTCAGCACCTGCATGCCAGCTGTGAGGAGATGTAAGGCCCATGCCGGGTTTTGGCGAGGGGTAGCCCGTGCGAATCAACCGTCCCTTGCTCCTTCTCTGCGCAGTTGGCGCGTCAAACAGCGGGCTTTGTGCTAGGGTGAGCCATTCAAAAGCTCTTGGGTCCTATCAATGGCTACATGCAAGCGTGAACATTAGTGCAAGTTCAAATCTAAGTACCCACGATGCAGCGGGCTACGTCCCACTAGCAGCCGACGGCAAAGCAGAAGGCAACATGCTTGCAAACGGGGGTGCAGCACAAGATAGGAACTGTCTGCTGCCACATACACTAGACGCGTGCATGTCAAGCCTGCGTCGTGCCTCATCTATAACGCAGCGCACACTTCTACAGCCCTGCGTTCGCCCCTGCACGTGCCGCTCCTCCTCGCACCATGTTGCGACAAGAAAGGCTGCTCCCCTGCGCTCGTTCAGCACCCCCCCCAAAACCGACAAACGCCAGCCTTGTCGCGGCAAATGCTGGCAGTCCTCACAATGATGCCAATTAAATAAAGATCAGGACAGCAGACTCATGCAGTCCCAACGTGCACGACTCAACCACAGCAGCTGCCTCCACGTCACCTGGCCCGGGGCTCATAAACCGTCAACTGATGCTGAGGGCCCAGGGATAGGCAGCCAGCAGGGTCAGGGAGCACTGGGCTGGCAGCCTCATGTGCGGTCAGTCCCCTGTACCTAGTACCCTGGAGCGCGGGGTTGTCCAGCCAGCAGAAAATCATAGCAATGCAAGAAGGTCGCCCTGGTGCTCTGGATCCCCCGCGCGCCCAAAATCATGGCGTGTGGTGGCTTGCAAGCATGGGACCGGGGCCGCCAGGCTCCCTCCTTTGGTGCTGCCCGCTTGCCATGCAAGCGCAGCGAACACTTTCCATGGCGCAGTGGCCCTTATTACACGTCTTGCTGCTCCCGTGCAATTTCTACCAGGTACCCCTCTGCCCGTGCGCACACAACCCGACCTAAGAAGTCATGGCTGAAAACCCTGCGCGCCACTCGCCGCCGGCGCCCGCGGGCGCCGCCTACCTCCCAGTCCGCGCGCCGCGCGGCACAATGGATGCGTCCTCATCCTCGTCCTGGCCCTGGTCCGCCGCGCCGCCGGGCCCGGCCGTCGCCTTGGGCTCGTCGCCCGGCTTGCGCTGCAGCGTGACCACCTTGCCCGGCGTGCCGCTGATGTCCTTGCCGATCTGCGCGTCCGTGTCGACGACGGGCGCAACGCTGATGAGCGTCGGCGCAATCGCGAAACCCTCCGCCAGCGTCTTGGAGCGCCCCGGCCCAATTGCGATCGCGGTTGGGCTGATCGACAGGCCCACCGACGCGACCGAGAAGCCCTCTGGCGCAATGTAGATCAGCGTTGGCTCGACCACCGCGCCGACCGCGTACGCGGCGATACCGGCCTGCCCGTTGACCAGCACGCACGGCGAGAAGTTCACGAAGGACAGCGTGCCCACCGCCGCGTTGAGCGTGCTGATGATGCGCGCGCTCGCGTCCACGAAGGGCTGCGGGTCGACCACCGTGAGCGCGCCGCCCAGGTACTGGTGCACGCCGGTCGTCGTGCCGCCCGGCCCAACCGCGGGCGCGGCCGCGGGCGGCTGCACCTCCGTGCCGCCCGGCGGCACGCCCGTGCCGCCCGTCGCCTGCAGCGCCTCGCCCGTAACCTCCGCCGCCGCCGGCGGTGCGCCACCACTGTGCTGGCGCGCCAGGCTGCCAGACTGCCCCGCCTGCACGTAGGAAGCGTTCGTCCGGGTCTCACTACCTGCCCCGGCCGGCAGGCCCAGCGCGTGCGCGGCGTCCGCAAACGCGCCGGACACAGACGCCGTCGCATCCGCCGCCGCTTTTGCAAAGCCTTCCCCGGCGCGCTGCAGGGCGTCGGCCATCACGGCCGGGTCCGTGTCGGCCGCCGCACCCTGCGGCGGCGCGGCCGCGGGCGCCGACAGCTCCGCTGCGAGCGCCGCGCCGGCAGCAGCGCCTGGCTCCGGCGCGGGCGCAGGCGCGCCCGCCGCCTCCGCTGCCAGCAGCTTGGCTACCTGCCGCAGAGCATGTGCGCGGGCCTCAGGCACGCTTTGCCGCCAGGCGCCGAGCGTTCACAGCGCCCCAAGGCTCGCCAGGCAGGCAGCAGCACCCCTCACGATCCCTACCGCGGTCCACTCACGCAGTCGTCTGTGGCAAGCCAGTGCACGCTTGTCACTGCGTGCTCAAGCCAACACATAGGCCACAAGCGGCGCCGCGCGCTCGGGCGACGCGCCTGCGGCGGCAAGATGCCGGCCTCCCAGTTGACCAGGAGCTTATCAGTGACCGCCTGTAACCGCGCCAGCTCACGCTCGCCGGCTGCCTGGTCATTGTTGGCGCGCAGCAGCATGGCCGACGCCATCGTGCCAGCCCACTGCCGGTAGTCCTCACTGATCCTGATTTTGCCCGCGACCGGGTCCTCGCCCGCGCTGGCTGGCGCTCCGGCACTGCTGTCTGCAGCGCCGCTGCTCCACGGCAGCAGGAGCAGCAGCAGGAGCAGCAGCACGGAGTGCCGCCTCCTGCGCATTCCCCAAACGCTATACGCTTAAAAGCCTGCACAAGGTAGCAAGACAGTGCCCAGGCACATGGGGGTTGGCAGAACAGCGCGCTGCCAGCAAGGCTACCGCGGTGGTGCGCAGCACCACACGGAGTTGTATCTATCGAAGAGTCCGCTGTAGCACGTCCAGGGCCGCGTAGCTCACACGCTGTGCGCATATGCTGGGGGTATGCACAAGGCAAGCGCGCTCCAGGACAGGCGCGCTGGTGGGGCGCGCACCACTGGGTTCCAGCATGGCTGTGCCTGCTCCGCTGGCCAGCCTTACAGGCAACGGCCATGCAGCAGGCCCACGGCCCGTGCAGCGTCCAGCTTTCCAGCAGCTTTGCCCCTGCGGGCCCCTCCCCCCTGGCGGAGCTGCCGTGAAGCGCCCAGGCCCAAACTCGCGCCGTGCCAGACGCCCGGTTTGGCTTGCACGATGCCACGGCTGTTTGCCCGCAGGAAGAGAGCGACGAGGCTCCCGGACAGCCAGGCTTCGCTGCAGCTGTCCTTCAGGGTTTTGTATGGCTGGGCTTGCTCCATTGCCTAGTCGCCTCCCTTGAAGGAGTCCCTTCATTCAGGGAGTCCCTTCTCATCCAGCTCCAGACCTGCGGGAGCCTCGAGTCTGCCAAGCAAATCTCTGACCTGCAAGCCGCACACCGCATCCAAGCACCCAACACGTCTAGTCTAGGGCAGTGGGTCAGTGCCTGAGGTCTGCAGTGCGTTGCGCACGGAGTCTTGCAAGAACTACCCAGCGCGTGTGGTGTTCGTCCCGTTATGCCTGGCAGCGAGCCTTCGAGCTTACGTGTGCGTGGAGCCTGCGCTCGGACCCTGCACCCACTCTGTGCAGTCTGCCCGCCATAGGTGGCGCAATTTGCTCCGACTGGCAGGACTAGCCTGTACATGTCGCGGCATGCTTGCCAGGTGCGCCTGGCAGGCGCCTGTATATATAACAAGATTCTACAAAGTAAAGCGCACTCTGTCAATTCGAGTGCAATCACTCCTCTGCTATGTGTAAGCGCGTTGGACTGCACTGCGCAGGAGCGCACTGGAGCTTCTGCACAGCAACAGGGCTGTGGCTGTCGCGCTGCTCGTGTGCACGGCGCTCGGTAGCGCCGCCGCGCGCGCCCTGCCAAGCGTGGCCGGCGTGGGCCCCGGTGCTCAAGCTCTGGAGCATCCGGGGGCGGCGCCTGTGGAGGACTATGCCGCCCTGCTCGCCAGTGCGCCTGTCTTCGGCCCGCCCAGGATGCATGCTCGGTGCCCCACTCGCGTGCCCTGCAGCCGGGAGGACCACACCTGGCACGGTTCATGCTTGGTTGACATACGCTTGTTTGCCTGCGTGACTGGAGCAGCAGCGCACACTGCGACGGCACAGGTCCGCCCCTGGCCAGGTCGCGAGCTGCGCTGGACAGCACCTTTCCCGGGCGGCACGCCCGGGCCTGACGGCGCTTGCACGAGGTTTCCTCCACGTCGCCGGCAGCCTGCCTGGCCAGCCGCACGCCCCGGCTCAGCCCCGCGCGCTCCGCGCAGGCGTGGCCATGGCCAAGGAGCGCTCGCCGGCCAAGGCGCGCGCCGCGCTGGACACCGTGTTCGCTGCCGCGCGCCTGGACCTGGCCGCGCTCGCGCAGAAGCATGTCTTCAATGCCAGCGACCCGCTGGGCAGCCTGAAAGATGTGCTCAGCCCCAACGCGCTGCTGCAGACGCCGCTCGCCGAGCGCATCCTCAACTTTACCACGACCGAAGGCACCGCGCTGGCGTCGCTGCTGCCCGACCACCTGGGCCCGCTCCCGCTCAACAGGACGTACATCCAGGCGCGGGCCGCGCCATGCCGCCTCAGCGGCGGGCGGTCAGGTTTACTTCAGCGTTTTCGCCAGGCCGCCTGGGCAGAATAAACACTGCATGTTCTCGGATGCCTGTGCACGCATGTGCCTGGTCGCCCAGCGCGGACAGCGGCCGCGCAGCACCACCCGAAATATGGACTCTGACCGCTGGGTGTCCCAGCGGCGCGCAGAGCGTCAACCTGGGCGCGGCGCTGACCGCCTCCGGCTTCACCTATGCGCCCTGCTACGTCAGCAGCAACCCCATCGGCGCCTTTGCCGGCGCGACCGGCCTGTGCGTCCCCGCGCCTGCCGCACCCCGCAGCTGACTGGCTGCCTGGTTGCTGGTCACACCGCATCCTGCAGCCGTACCCAAGCTCTGTGCACGCCCATTGTCTGTGCCGCGGGAAGCCGCCGCAAAAACGCACCAGAAGAGGCCCCCAAGCACGCACAGCTCACGCATACAGCGCACGCCCTGCTACCTTGCGCGCGCACCCCGCCTCGCACTCCGCTGGCTGCCACCGGCGCCCCCAGCCCGACACACCGCCACCAGTGCATGATGCAGGGGCGCGCGCCGCGCGCGCGCAGGTTCATCGAGCCGACGGTGTTCAACAACTTCGAGTCGGGCGCGACCGCGGTCGCCGAGGGCCTGGTCATCTTCCCGGCCGCGATCACGGTCGCGCCGATCGACACGCAGATCGACGCGATCGGCGGCCTGATTGCGCCGACGCTGCTCTCCATCACGCCCGTGCGCGAGCTGCACCTGCGCACTGGCCTGACCTCGACGCCGGTCGAACTGGCGGTAGTGCTGGCGCCACCGGCCGGCAACGGCACCGCGCCCGCGCCCACGCCGGGCGCGCCGGCCGCGCCGGCCGCCTCGGCCGCGCCCGCCGACGAGGCGGACGACGAGACGGACAGCACATCCGTGACCGGGGCCGGGCGGGCGGCGGGGGTGGGGGGCTAGCCGCGCGCCGTGGGCGCGCGTGTGCGTATACAGCACACTCTGGCGTGCGCGCTGCAGAGCACGGGCGCGCCCGCGCTTTATGCGCAGGAGGCAGCCGGGTGCGTGCGCATGACCTGGCCCGCGCGGGCAGCTGTTCGCCGGGGCAGTGACAGAGGGAGGCTGGGCTTGGGGGCAGGCGCGCTCGGAGCACCGCGGTCGCGCAAGTTTGCAGGCGCGCAGACTGCAATGCACACTTGCTGCATCGGCTGCTGTGCGTGCCAACTGCAGGCCAGCTGCCGGGGGCTTCTTTTTTTAAAGGCGCAAAGCCCATCGGCCGGGGCCGTTCCCGCTGAATCACTTTGCAACAGCTGCATGTGGCTTATGGAGCATGCCGTAGGGGCGGGGCCGCGGCAAGCAGAAGAGCCACCCAGTGCTAGCACATGCTGCACTCGTTGCCACCCTTGTGGCACGATTGCGTACAGTCTGCGGACCTGGTGAGCATGCTCATGCATTGGTGAGCATGCCAAGGGAGCAGACTGCACAGCTCTGCCATGCAGCGCGCGCAGTGTTACACACGTCTGGTCAAATGCACTCACGTTTCGTTCTTTTCTTGTTCTTTTGGGTCGCCTGTTTTTGCATCAATAAATCGCGTCGCCCTCTCTCTTTCTTGGGTTTTGGCATAGATGTAGTTTACACATCGTAAGGCAGCTGCATGGAGCTCGTGCAGCGCCAGCGTGCTGGCGTGCAGTGCACTATGTACTTGAAACAGTCTTCAGACTGGACATGCATGCACTGTATGTCAAGTTCGATGCCCGAGAAGCAACTGCAGGACCGCGCAAGGGAAGCGCCCCTGCTTGTCCCAGGCTCCGCTGGCACCTGTTTTCATACGTTTATAAGCTTCAGCCACACTACAGCCAGCAGTGGTGTATGGCTGCCGGCTCCGCTGGTCAGCATTCAGGCGACACCCACGCAGCAGGCCTTCCATATGAGTTCCTCCAGTGTCCAATATCACAGCTGTGCTGCCCCTGCGGGCCCCTGCTCGTTGGCGGAGCTACAGGACAGCGTTCAGCCCAGACTTGCGCCATGGCCACGCGCTCGGTGGCCGAGCATCTGGACGCCATCATGTGATAGCCAGATGTTCTGCGCTTTTTCAATGCCATGTCTTTTTATCTATCCATGGACTATATCTACCCATAGAGGGCCCCCATTAGCCGCTACTCCCCAAGGTAAGGAGCAATATGGGGACCCGAGTGGTCCCTCCTCCCCAGCCAACTCACGGCGCAGGCTACAACACCCCACTCTCACACTCGCAAGGCAAGTGCTGAGTTGCTTGACTTGGTTGCACAGCAAGCGCATAGAGCTTGGTTGGAGCGTTGTTGGCTTGCAGCGCATATGCTCACTTGCCACACCGTGTAGGTGTCAACGCACTATGTGACAAGGCTGCTTTGTGCCTGGCGGCGAGCCTGTTGACGCACGCGTGCGTGTAGCGCACGCCAGCACCCTGCACTCCTCGCACGCACTGCGTCTGCCGGAACTTGGCGCTGAAGCGAGCCGCTGAAGCCGTGAGCTACTGCCCGCGCATGTCGCGTCATGCTTGCCAGGTGTGCCTAGCAGAGACTCTTTGCCGTGTATATACTAAGATGTTTTGCACCTTGCTAATGCAGACTCCACCCAGCACAGAGGGCTGCTGTTCTGCTTAACCAACTCCAGTGGACTTCATGAAGGGCGCACTGACGCTTCTGGACGCACGCAGGGCTGTTGTTATCGCGCTGCACGTCTGTGCGGCGATCTGCAGCGCCAGCGCGCGCAGCCTGCCGAGCGTGGCTGGCGTGGGTGCAGGGGCTGATGCTCTGGCTCACCCGGGGGCAGCGCCCCTGGAGGACTATGCTGCCCTGCTCGCCAGTGCGCTCTTCACCGGCCCGCAAGTGCATGCGCTCAGGCTTGTCGAGCTCCTGCAGGAGGAAAGACCTCCTGCAGAAGGAAAGACCTGCACACTCTGCGCGGGGTGCACGACTAGGAGGTTTGCTACAACTACGTTTGCTTGTGAGAGTGGAGCAGCACACACTGTGCACCTGCACCAGTCTGCGCGCGCACATGCCTAGAGTGCCAGTGACCTGCCGGACCAGCCGCGCATCAGCGGCCCAGCCATCATTCTGCGGCGCAGGCGTGGCCATGGCCAAGGAGCGCTCGCCGGCCAAGGCGCGCGCCGCGCTGGACACAGTGTTCGCGGCCGCGCGCCTGGACCTGGCGGCGCTCGCGCAGAAGCACGTATTCAACGCCAGCAACCCGCTGGGCAGCCTGAAGGACGTGCTGAGCCCGCTGAGCCCCAACGCGCTGCTGCAGACGCCGCTCGCCGAGCACATCCTGAACTTCACGATGATGGAGGGCACCGCGCTGGCGTCGCTGCTGCCCGACCACTTGGGCCCGCTCCCGCTCAACAGGACGTACCGGCAGGCGCGCGCCCTGCCCGACAGCACCCTGGAGCGCGGTGCGCGTGACCTGCAGCGCGGCGCTGTCACCTGGCAGCCTCGCAGCATGCTCCGCACCACACCAGGACTGCAACAGGACTGCATTTTGCAGCCACTGTACAGGCGCATGCCTCGCCCCACAGAGTTGTCTACGACCGCACGGAAGCCCTTTACATGTGACGCTGTAGAAGCAAGGGTCACTGGCGCGCAGAACGTCAACTTGGGCGCGGCGCTGGCCGCCACCGGCCTCACGTATGCGCCCTGCTACGTCAGCAGCAACCCCATCGGCGCCTTTGCCGGCGCGACCGGCCTGTGCGGCCCCGCGCCCGCGCGCCCTGCATGCTGTAGCTGACGCGCTGTCTGCGGCGACCGCGCGCTTGGGCGCCGCATCCCCTCACTGTCTAAGCCATGTGCCACATGCAGCCCCGCGCTCGCATGGGGCGGGCACCATGGCGCGCACAGCTTGCAAGCCCGAGGGGTGCCTTACGTATGGAGCACCGTGCTTTTCTTGCTCGGCGTCCCCGCCGGCAGCAATGAGCGCGCTGAGGCAGACGCGCTGGTCATGCACCACGCGGGTGCTCATGTGCGGCAGCGAGTAACGCGCCTGGGCAGCGCGACGCTGTGACTGTAGGCGCTGGCGGGGCGTGAGCGCGCAGGTTCGTCAGGCCGTCGGTCGTCAACAACTTCGAGCTGGGCGCGAGCGCGATCGCGGAGGGCATCGTAATCTTCCCGGCCGCGATCACCGTCGCGCCGATCGACACGCAGGTGAACACCCCGATTGCCGCGCCGCTCGCAAGCGACCCTCCAGCTCGAACAGGCGGTGCTGGTTCACCAGCCGCGCCCGGCAGGAGGCACCGCGCACGCGGCAGTGAAGCGGGCGCCCTGCCGGCGCGCAGGTGGAGGCGATCGGCGGCCTGATTGCACCGACGCTCATTTCCATCACGCCCGTGCGCGAGGTGCGCCTGCGCACCGGGCTCGGCGCGACGCCCGTGGGCACGGCCGTCGTGCTGGCGCCACCAAACGGCACCGCGTCCGCGCCCACGCCGGGCGCGCCAGCCGCACCGGCCGCCTCGGACGCGCCCGCCGACACGTCGGACGACGGCACGGCGGTCACCGGGGCCGGGCGGGCAGCAGGAGTGGGAGGTTAGACGTGCGCTTTGGGCGGGGCGTGTGAGCGCGCGGCGCAGCCTTGCATGCGCAGGGTGTGCGGGTGAGTACGTCCGCCCTCGCCGCCCGCAAGCAATGCCGTCCGCAGACCCGGCCACGCGACCCACATGATTACCGTCCGTCGTGATTCGTGACACAGGCAGGCCAGGCATGCATCTGGGGCTATGGCAGCTTGGCGCGCACCGCGCCTCCGCGGCGCGCCTTGAAGGGGCAGCGCCAGCAGGCCGGTGCACGCACTTGCACTGGCTGCGTTGGCTGCACTGGGTGCGGCGGCAGCAGGTGTGGTGGGAGGCCGGCCACGGTGGCCGTATGGCAAAGTGTCCTGAACCAGAGAAGTACAGGAAAAGGGGCATCAGTTTCCTTTTGCATGTCATGTAACGATGCGGGCCGTGTTGCCCGGTACCAAAGGCGAAGGCCGTTGCAAGGTGGAGTGCAGCATCATGAATGTATCAGTGCGTGTCTTCTGGGGTGGCCTCATTGGCTGCATGCATGTCTGCACCTGTGGGAGCACACGCTGTGCTTGCGTGTGGCTCCGGCACAGAGCCCATGCAACGCCCCGCAGTCCAGGGGTCGCGCGCGTGTGCTGCTGGCGCCAAAAAACCCATGGGTCGCTGGCTCTATGTCTGGGATTGCATTGTGCAAGTATGCGAAGGAACAATCATTCTGATCTCTGCATCTGGGCTTCTGGGCTTGTTTACCGGGTGCGGTTGCCTGCTTACACATGAGCTTTGCGTTATCTCAAGTCCCTGCGTTACATAGGTGCAGAGCTAGGAACCTGCATCAAGGCTGTACGGTACTACTTAAGAGGACAACCACGCATGATGCAACAGGTGCCTGTGCATGCATGACAGGCGACATGCACTCGCACTCGCAACGCCGCCCTTCACTGCGCACGCAAGCCCCGGCTCCTTCTCAGACTCCCGTGGCGTATGACCGTTCTGACATTGTATACACCGTGCTCGACTAGGTTCACAGCAGTGGCCTAAGCATTCAGCCTGTGGCCAATACCTGTACCACAAAGACACCCATGGATGTGCGCATTCTAAGTAGCACAGCATACCATATCTCAGCAAACACATCTTTCAACCAAAGGACAGGGGCCGACATAGAGGTGCTCAGCCACCCGCCTACACAAAGCAAGAAGTGAGGGCGTACTGGTGCCATTCAGACTGCCTTTGTCTGTGGGACGACTTGGGCCCAGGTCAAGACAGCAGCTCACAGGCTGTGTCACTCGATATCGTAGGTTCCCCAACTCCGCGCTGCATGCAAGTGACTTGCAGGCAGAGCAGAAGCAGCCAGGCACAGCCACACAAAACGCAACCCACATACCACACCCGCACCTCTCTCCTGCTTCATCGCTGCCATGCCCATCACGCGCTCATGCGAGCACTTCTCGCTCACCTGGCCAAGCAGAGTCGGGCGCCCCGCTCCACCGCCTGCATGCGGCTCATCATGCGCAACTGGCAGGCACACCGAGGCTCTGCCATGGGAGCCCTATAGCACAGCGTGCGCCCCAGGCACTCCAGACCTGCATGCGCCGGCGGCCGCGCTGGTAGCGGCGGACGCCAGCGGCGCTGCCGCGCAGAGCCACCCGGGGCCGCGAGCGTGCGCTGCACTGCATGCGCCTCTCATGTCACAGTCTGTCCTTCCCGAAAGCGCCTTTAAGCCACAGGGGCGCTTTCACAGCGGCGTTCCAGCAGCAGCCCCGCACGCCTCACCCAGCCGCGCGCTCCGGCGCCGCGCGCTCCAGCACCGCGAGCAGCTGCCGCCGCAGCGGAAGCGCCAGCGGCGTCGCGCGGCGCGCCGCCCACGCCGCCCGTGCGCCATGGCCGCCCGCCGCATTGCGCACGGCGGCTGCCTCGCCCGGCGCTCCGCGCCCGGCGCGGGCGTTGCCAGGCACATTGCCGGGCGCTGCATGCGCGTCTGGCCCCGATAGAGCGTCCGGCCCCGGGCAGCCTTCCGGAGCTGTGTCGCAGACGCCAGCGCCCGGCGCGCCCGCCGCCGCGCCGACGCCAGCGCAGGCGGCGGCCGGCTGCGCGTCATTGCTGCCGGTCGCGGCCGCCGCCGTGAGCTGCAGCAGCAGCACGCTGAGCGGCGCGGTATCGTACGTGCCGCCCAGCGCGGCCGCGCAGGCGGCGGCCTCCGCCAGGCAGCGCTGCGCGAGCGCGCGCGCCGGCGCGCGCTCGGCGCCGGCGCCCGCACTGGCCGCGCGCGCGGCTAGCCGGTGGCAGTGCGCGGCCAGGCGCCGCGCCAGCGCCGCGACGGCGGCGCGGCGCTGCGGTGCTGGGCCTGCGTTGCTATCGCACACTTCAGGCTGGCTTTTCAAGACCAACCTCCTTCTCTCCGTGTTTTTCCAGGGTTGTAAGTTGCTGCAGTACACCTGCATGTCGATGTCCAGCCCCACACCAGAAAGATCCGTTTGGCAGCTGCCGCCGCACCGCTGGGGCTGGCAGTGCAATGCGGGCTTGAGAGGCAGTTGGCCGCACCGGCCCAGCCCTGGGACTCCTGGACATTCAGCTGGCTTCATGGAATGTTTGACACAATGCAGGGTGTGCCGGACGGCTTCGCGCACCCAACGCTCGGGTCCTACCCTCACCATAACCTATCCTGACGGTTTTGCGCACCCACGCTTGGGTCTTCGCCGGGGCAGGGCAGCGCCGCGGGCGCGTTGGCCAGCAGGCGCAGCGCCGCGCCCGCCGCGCCCAGCGCGGCGGCGTCCAGCCGCGCGCGCGCCCAGGCGCCCGCGGCGGCGCCGTCGGCGGGGTCCAGCCGGGCCGGCGGCGGAGCGCGCGCCCCCAGCTGCAGCATGGCGGGCAGCGCCGCCATGGCCCTGCGCGGCCGCGCGGGCGCCGTGCGGCTGCTGGCAGAGGCGTGCTTCCAGGGTAGCATGGGGAAAGGCTCTGGCGGCCTGACTGGGCCGCCTCTGCGGGCACACGCAGCTGGGCAAGGTGGTGGATTACGGAAGCAGCTGCAGCAGCCACAGCGACTCATACATGCTCGCAGTGGTGTGGCCCAGTGACAGGCTTGCCGCCGCTGCGCACGCCCTTGGGCTACCTGCGCCTGTCCGTGCGCGACTGCCAGGCGGGCACTGGCAATGGCACAGGAGCGGAGCGCTCGCTGGCAGAGGCGCGCACCGCTCAAACCCAGGCTCGGGCAGGACGGGCAGCGCGCGCGCGCACGCGCCCAGCGCCGCGCCGGCCGGCGCGCCCGGCAGCGCGCGCGCCAGCCGCGCCGCCAGCGCTGCAGCCAGCGCGTCCCACGCGGACCGCAGGGCCGGGCTCGGGCCCTGGCCGGGCGGCCCCGCATCGCCCCGGACATCTCCACTCCCTGCAGGCAACACCCCGCCGCCGTGCGGCGGCGGGTGGCGCCGCTCGGGCCCCGGCGCGCGCGGCTGCGGCTGGACGGCGGCGGCCGGTGCCGTCGCGCGCGCTCCCGCCCCTGGCGCCGGGCAGGCAGGCGCGGGCGCGGCGTCGCCGCACGCGCAAGCGAGCGCCGCCGCGGCGCCGGCGCTGGACGCAGCGAACACGAGCGCGTCGGCGACGGCGGCCGCGGCGCTGTCGCGCGGGGCGCCGCTGCCCGCGGCGCCCGCCATGAGGCGCTCGAGCGGCGCCGCCCGCGGCGCGCCCGGCGCGCTGTGCGCCGCCGCCGCCAGCGCCGGCAGCAGCCGCAGGCCGCCGCGCCAGCCCAGCCGCTGCCAGGTCAGGCCATCCTCCTCCCAGCCTGGGCCGCCATCAGCATCAGCGGGCAGGGCCGTGGCGGGAGCCGCGGGAGCGCCGGGCTCGGGGTCGGCGGCCACGCCGGCGCCCGCGCGCGCCGCGAGCGCCGCCACGCACGCCGGCAGCAGCTCGGCCTCCGCCACCTCCGCGGCGGCGGCCGACAGCGCGCGGCGCGCCGCCGCGCCGCCCCCGGCGGCCGGCGCGGCGCGCGCGCCGGCGGCCGCGGCTCCCTCCGGCAGCGGCGGCCATGCCGCCGCGTCGCGCGCCTGCAGCAGCGCTGCCAGCGCGCTACCGAGGCGAAGCAGCGGCGCCTCGCTGGCGCCGTCCGCGCCCGCGGGGCCGCGCTCCCCGCCGGCCGCGATGCCGTCCGCGGCGGGCGCAGTAGCCGGCGGCGCCAGCAGGCGCGTTGCGAGCGCAACCGCCAGGTCCGCGCTGGTGGCGCACGGCGCCAAACCCGACTCCAGACCCTGCTCCGGCGCGGGCCCCTCGCGGGCGCCGCCGGCGCAGGGCAGCTTCACAGCCTCCGGCGGCTCGTCGCGCGCGGCGCCCGCGGCGGCGGCGTCCAGCGCGGGCAGCGCCAGGCGCTCGAGCAGGTCCGCGCGCTGCAGCAGCGCGGCGCGCGCCGGCAGGCCCGGCGCCGGCGGCGCGCCCGGCCGTGCCAGGCTGACGGCGAAGACGATGAAGATTTCGGCGTCGGGGTCGGCGCCGATCGCCGCAGCGCCCGGCGCGGCCGCCGCCAGCGCGGCCAGCAGCGCGCTCGCGCCGCCGGCGCGCCCGGCAGGCTGCGCGGTGGGAGCGTTGGGGGCCGGCAGCTGCGCCAGGGCCGGCAGCTCATGCAGCAGTTCGAGGACCAGCGCGCCCTGGCGCACACGCGCTTGACATTAGCCCTGGTCTGGCCCTGCTGAGCCGGCCTGCAGCGCAGTCAGGCACGAGCGTGCTGTGCAGGCGCACAGACAGCTTTGCAGCGTGCTGTCCAAGGTCAAGCATGCTGACAAGCAGGGCCGCTCGAGAGCGCTAACAAGCAGGGCCGCCATGCCGAGGCGGCCGGCGCCGGCGCAAGCTGGCGTGTTGCGCAGGGGGGCGGCGCGCGCCTTGTCGGTGTTGCACACTGCCTCAGCGACCAGGCAGCGCAGCACCTCGGCGGGCGCCAGCACGGCCAGCGGCAGCACGGCGCCCGCGGCCGCCGCCACGCGCTGCGGGTCCTCGCCAAACACGTACGAGGCGCCGGCGGAGTCTGCGGGCGCGGCGGCGCGCCGCTCGTTGCGGGGCTGGGCAGGGTGGCATGCGGCAGGCAGCGGGGATGCGCAGACGGTGCTGCGCACGGACTGGCCGGCGACAAAGCGGAGCTCTGAAGTTCTCTGACGGCAGCACTAACAGCTTTGGTGCGCTCGTCCTTACGTCTGAAGGAGGGGCGCTCGCCGCGCTTCTCACAATGCAGCGCCTGGCTCCCATACATGCACGCGATCCGCCCGGCTGACTGTACGAGCTGCCTATGAGCTGCCCCGGGGCGTTGCTTGTCAGCGGCCGGCGCGCGCGCCTGCCACGATGCGGTTCATGACGGGCACCATTGCGCGCGCCACCTCGCGCCGCAGGTCGGCGTCCGCACGCAGCGCGGCGCGCGCCGGCGCCAGCCCCCAGCATCCCGGGCCCTCCCCGCCGGTCCCCAGCGCCGCGGCCAGCAGCGCCCGCCGCTGCTTGGGCTGCGCCACGCGCGCGGCCGCGCCGGCTGCGACGCCCGCCAGGACCCTGGCAGGCGTCGCAGAGTCCGCTGCGAGGTCTTCGGGCAGTGGGAGGCCGGCGGCCGCGCCCAGCATGCGCAGCGCGGCCAGCGCGACGCGGAGCGGCGCAAACGCGTCCGGCCCAGCCAGCGCATCCGCGTCCGCGACGCTCTCCCCTGCGCCCATCCTGCGCTTGTTACCCTATTGCTATCCCTGCTGCACTGCCACCGGCCGCTGCTGCTGGTGGCGCAACCGTGGCCTTTGGGAGTCACTCGCGAGGGGCAAAGCCGCGGGCGCGCCTGGCAGCTGGTCGGGGGCCTGTGTCGGGTCCAGATGGCGCGGCGGGGTCGGGTGCGCGGTAGGGTCGCTGCCCGACCAGGCGTCCGGCTGGCCCGGCACGAGCGCGGCCAGCAGGCGCGCCACCAGCAGCGTGCGGGCCACAGGCGCGGGCGCGTCGCTGTCTGCGCCCTGCTCGCTGGCGGCACGCGCGTCGCCAGCGCTGCACCCTCCGCTGCGGGCCGCGGCGGCGGCGCCGGTGCATGTCGCGGCCGGCGGCGCACCAAATCCTGGTGCTAAACCTGAGGCTGGCGGCAGCGGCAGCGCCAGCATATCCTCCCACAGAGCGTCGACCTGGAAGGCAGCGCGGCCGCCTCCGCCGCAGACGTCCTGCGCCCCTACACCACCAAACGCAGCGCCGCCGAATGCGGCGCCGTCGCCGTCGGCATTGACAGCGGCGCCGGCGGCGCCCTCAGGCTCTGCGGCGCATGCCAGCGCTAGCGTCAGCCGGGCGCGCAGGTGGCTGAACGCCACCTGGCCGCCCGGACCCGGGCCCTGGCCCTCTCCGCCGGGCGGGCGCGCAGCCGCCGCCGCCTGCGCCGCGACGGCGGCGCTGAGGCGCGCGTGCAGCGCGCGCGCCGCGGCGAGCGCGCGCTCGGGCGCACGGTCACGGCCGGGGCCGGCGCTGCTCGGGCCGTCAATCGGCTCCAGCGCTGCCCGTTGCAGCAGCTCCGGCCGCTCCATCAGCAGCGTTTCCAGCGCTGCCGCGGCGTCCGCCGCTGCTGTAAAAGCCCCTGCCTCGCCTCCCTCGCGCGGGGGATGCCGCGGCTCGTCCAGGCCAGCGCGCGCGCCGCCGGCCGCGCCGCCCTCCGCTGCGCGGCAGCCGGGGTCAGAGCTTTCATGGCCGCTTGGCAGGCGCGGCAGGCCGGCAGCGACGAGGCGGCACAGCTGCACAGCGGCGTCTTGCAGGTCCGTCGCGCCCAGGCCGGCGTGGTGGGCGCGCAGCGCGCGCGCCGCGGCGGCCGCCGCGCGCGCGCGCTCCGCGCCGCCCGCCGCGCGGTCCGCCGCGGTGCCGCCGCCGGGCGGCGCCAGGAAGCGCGCCGCCAGCGCGGGGAGCAGGGCGGGGGCCTCCGCCGCCAGGCGGGACAGGACGTCCGGGCCAGCCGCGCGCCAGCCCGGCAGCCAGGCCAGCGCGTCGGCGGTCTGCGCGCCCCAGGCCATCCCGGCCGCCAGCCGCGCGAACAGGCCTGCGCGCCCGCACAGACCGTCTGCGGCGCGGCACAGTGCAGCGCAGCAAAGCTTGATCCCGTTACGCGCTGCGGGGCGTCAGGAGCTGCGCTGCAACTGCGGTGCACCTCTGCACCTTTCAAAGTGTTAGGGCGTGGCGTGCATCAGGGTCTCATCCGAGCGCGCGCCGCACCCATGGGCAGGTCCCAGGCCGTGTGCGCCGCCAGCGCGTCCCCCGGCGGCGCCAGCCCCTCGGCGGCCGCCGAAGCGCCAAACAGCAGCGCGTGCGCCAGCGCAGCGTTCCAGTCGCGCCGGGCGTCCAGCGCGACGGCCGCGCGCAGCTGCGCCAGCGCGCCCGGCCCGGCCTCCGCCCAGGCGCGCTCCGCGTCGCCGGCATGGCGCTGCGCTGCGGCCTGCCGGGCGCGCGCTCGCTGTTAGCCGCGGCGACACATGGCGCTTGCGCCCTGTACACCTGGGGGGGGGGGGGGGGGGGGGGGGGGC